>Ga0209536_100001269_pt1 | contig 41860 bp, 35 predicted proteins | sample DeeMarSeWOR28_12_FD_187461 | JGI IMG/M metagenome (GOLD analysis project Ga0209536, IMG submission 187461) | Marine sediment microbial communities from White Oak River estuary, North Carolina - WOR-2-8_12 (SPAdes) (version 2) | ecosystem: Environmental > Aquatic > Marine > Intertidal zone >...
ACGCCAGATTGAGTGTGGCGTAAAGTCACGCAAATATGAACGCTCGGAGGCAGGTGTAAACCATTCAATCCCCAATTTCTTTGGGTCATATATTCCATGATCTGGTAAACATTGAGCTGCTCTGATTTGAAGGCAACCAGGAACAAGGGATCGCCGATCACCTCGAGCTCTTCAATTCCCCGCATCTCCTGCTTTAACCAGTCGGTGGTCTCCAAAATACGTCCTGCAGCCTCTAAGTATCCAGCCTCTCCCATCGATACCATCGCCGCCCAGGCTGCCGCGATCAACCCTCCTGGACGGCTTCCAGCAATCGTTGGAGAGATATAAATACCTCCCGGCCAGTCAGTGACTGAAAAATATTGGTAATGACGCAGCTCAGGATTTCGATAGAGGATCACGGAAGTTCCCTTCGCTGCATAGCCGTACTTGTGCGTATCCACGGATATTGAGGTCACTCCCGGCAAACGAAAATCGAACGGCGGTACTTCATAACCTAATCTCTCTGCCCAAGGGAGAATAAATCCGCCCAGGCAGGCATCCGTATGGAATCCAAGGCCTCGTTGATAAGCTAAGTCGGAAAGCTCTTCAATCGGATCGACGATACCATGTGGAAATGGGGGAGCCGAACCCACCAGTGCGATAGTGTTACTTGTGATGGCTGCTTCCATTGCTTTGACGTCCGCCCGAAAATCAATTCCTACCGGGACACGCATGACTTTTATTCCAAAATATTCACCCGCCTTGTCGAAAGCTGCATGAGCGGTGGTAGGGGCAATGATTTCCGGCTCAGAGACGCCTTTGGTCTCCTTTGCCCAATCCCGGTAGGTTTTCATCGCCAGCAATATGCTCTCAGTACCGCCAGATGAAACAGTTCCCGCGATTTGATCTGAAGTTTGATGCGCGCTCAACATCTTGGCAGTCATCAAGACGATCTCAGCTTCAAACTTCGATGTGCTAGGCCATACTTCTGGATGGAGAGGATTGCTTTGCGAGTTTATCGCATAAACGCGATTGACAAAATCGATATGCTCATCATCGCCATGATAAACCGCGCCAGAGACAAAGCCATCCTCCCACTTGGATTGCTCGATAGATCGAAATCTCTCCATCAACTCGAGTATCTCTGAGCGATCCAAACCACGCTCAGGTAGCTGCTCGAATCTTTCAAAATCATCCTGGTAGGGTTTCAAAGTTTCCAGTAACTGATTCGCCATATTTGCAAATATTGATGTGTCCATGATCTCCTCTTTGAATATCCTATTTTCCCCGGTTCAGATCGTGGTAGAGTCCACGTAGAGCAGGATAAATCCGACGATAGGCTGCGTACAACTCATCATAAGTATCGCTGTGTTGGGGATCAGGTTCTAAAACCAGATCGACTGGCACCAAAGGTCTTATCGCTTCAAAGGATGAATATATTCCCAAACCGATCGCTGCCACCAGCGCCGCCCCAACAGTAAATCTTTCACGCGAATTTGGCATCACCTCCAATTGGCAGCCGGTCACATCGGAAATGATCCTCAGCCAGGGTAAGCCGCGCGCCCCACCTCCGAGAACCCTCAAAGTTTCAACCCGAATTCCATATAAATCATTGATCGAATCGAGTATCCAGCGCAAGTTGAATGCGACGCCTTCATATATAGCCCTGACCATCTCCTCACGGGAATGGTTGACTCCCAGGTTGATAAAAGCGCCTCTCAATCTCTCATCTGGGATTGGACAACGCTCTCCATACATCCAGGGGGTAAAGATCAAACCATGCGCGCCCGGTTTCGAATCTGCTACATCCTGATCCATTCTTCCAAAAGTCCCAGAATTTGGTTCTGCATTGTAAATCTCTCTGGCAGCCCATTCGAGGCTGGCTCCTCCAGTAGATGTTTCTCCATAGAGTAGGAGATTGTTTGGATCAGCAGATTGGATGGTTGCCAATCCCCTTCGCCCGGTAAATCTCTTCCTGGTGATAACCCCAATAAATGCAGAGGTGCCCAGGTTGAGATATGTATCTTCTTCACGAACGGTGCCTGAGCCAACCGCTGCGATCATCGGATCACCCGCACCCCCAAAAACTGGAATCCCTGGTTTAAGTCCTAACTCGGAGGCTGCGGATTGATGTAACTCGCCCACCCGATCAATCGAACTCACCAACCGGGGGAATTTCTTATCATCTATTCCAAAGAAGTGCATCAACAACGTATCAAATTTTTTGGTCTTGAAGTTGAAAAGACCCAAACCACTGGCAACACTCCATTCGTAGACCAGTTCACCGGTCATGCGATAGAGTAAATATCCGCTGGCATCAAGGAAATATTTGCCGTTTTCGTAAATATCTGGTTCGTGGTTTTTAAGCCATAAATATTTTGGAAGCAGATCTTTGCCTGAAGCTTCATTGCCGACGATTTGTCCAAAAATTTTCCTACCCCCCAGCCGGCGCATTATCTGCCTGGCTTCTTCCCCGGCACGTCCGTCCATCCAAAATATACACGGACGGAGTAATTTCTTACCTTCATCGAGAATAATAATGTTGGTCATAGTTGTAGAAAATGCCATACCAATTATCTGTTCCGCATTTATCTCACTGGCCTTGATCACCCTTTGAGTCGAACGGATTATCGCTTTCCACCAGTCTTCAGGATCTTGTTCAGCCCAGAGAGGTTGCGGATAATAAGTAGGATAAGTTTCTTGAGCGGATTCCAAGAGACGACCATCAATGGTGACAATAGCCGCCTTGCACCCCGTAGAGCCGACATCATAAGTCAGAAGGTAATCCATTAAACGCCTCGGATGAATTCAGAAATGAATATCGATAATTTGAGCAAGCTATACATAAAATCAAAATTATAATCTACCAAGATAGTTCTTATGTTTTAATATTCTGATAGATCAAAAACTAATATTTTTGTATCCCCGATTATTACCTTGGTTCAGTATCCAATTTGACACATAATATTGGTTTGCTTCACGATTTTTGATATACCTGGCTTGTGGATTATAATTCCCAAGTTGTCGAAACATGGAGGTGAAATCTAAATGCCGTACTCAGCAAATACTTCAGCCAAGTTTCTAATCTCAGCCGTCGTTCTTTTGTTGATCACATCTTGTAGCTCTTCTATAACTGAAGAAGCACCCGTGCCTGTCAACACCTTGGCACCTTCTGAAACTGTTGCGCCCACTTCAACTGCCTCCCCAACCCCAGTTACACCTTCACCTACGGCAACTGATCTTCCCCCGACCGCAACCTCGACGCTCACCCAAACCCCAACTGCCACTTCTACACCAACCAGCGAACCAGCGATGTTAGTTGTCAACCAGGATTCCACCTGCCGTATGGGGCCAGGATTAATCTATGATATCCGCGCTTACCTATCTGAAGGCGCTGTACCTGTCTTGCTTGGCCAGGATCAGGAAAATGCCTGGTGGTCGGTTGAAGAACCTATACACAATGCAACCTGTTGGGTATCTTCTGAGGTTGTTACGGTTCAAGGAGACGTCAATTCACTTCCCATTTTTACACCTGAACCAACCCCGACCATTGAATCTTCGCCAACGCCCGAACAAAAAGGCCTCTTCTATTATCTGGTCGCATTAAATACTGGAGGTCCAGTTGGTTGTGGCGATAGCTTGATCCCGGTTTACGTTGGCACCAAATCTACTGGTGATCTCGAAAAAGATATACACGCTTCACTCCACGGTCTTCTCAAGCTCAAGATCAAGGACCTAGACGGATATTACAATCCCCTTCATAACGCCCACTTATCCATCGGTGATATAAGTTTTAACAAGTCTAGCGGGAATGTTGCGGTACACTTTTCCGGTTCGATCCCTAAACCAAAAGATGAATGCGAATACCACCGCGTACGGGGAGCACTTTGGGAGACAGTGAGACATTATCGAGACGTGAAAAATGTCACCTTTTGGATCGGGAACAAACTGGTTGGCGACATCATCGCCATCATCGACCGATAAACATCCTTCACATAACACCCAACGCCTCCCAATAAATGGGAGGCGTTTTAAAAAAAATCTTGATACAAATACCCCACCGTGCCGTGTGCAGCGCAGTTCTGAACCTGCCTTCGCAGGGCGGGTCCCGCCTCGGCAGCTCCGCCTTGGCTCCGGCCTATCGCGTCACTGACGTAAGTCTGAGACCCATAAAGAGTTTGTTGGCTCAGAACCGGTTTGCGGCAGCACGCGCACAGCAGGGTCAACCATCTTATACCACAAAACTATTCCATTGAGTAGACAGAACTGATAAGTCTAATCAACGACACGAAGATGAAGTTCCTTTAATTGGTCGGGCTCAACCGGAGATGGGGCGTCGGCCATCACATCACGGGCAGCCTGATTCTTGGGAAAGGCGATCACCTCCCTGATGTTTGGCTCTCCGGCCAGGACCATACATAGCCGATCGATACCGGGCGCGATGCCTCCATGTGGTGGAGTGCCGTATTCAAATGCCTCCAGCATGTGTCCAAAACGTTCTCTGGCAACCTCAGGATCCAATCCGATCAGTTCAAAAACTTTCTCCTGCAAAGCACGTTCATGGATACGGATCGAACCTCCACCTACTTCATAATCATTAACGACCATGTCATACTGCTGGCCGCGCGCTTTACCTGGATCACTTTCCAACAAGGGGATATCTTCAGACATGGGGGCAGTGAAAAGATGATGACTGGGGTCCCAGCGTTTTTCATCTTCATTCCAAACAACGAAAGGAAAATCGATGATCCAACAAAAAGCCAGAACATCTGGATCGCGTAAATCTAATCTGCCTGCCAAGAACACCCTCAAACGACCCAATGATTCGAACACCACTTCCGGACGATCGGCGACGAACAGCAAGAGATCACCGGCTTTTGCCTCCAAGCGCTGGAGTATGGTCTGAATATCTTCATCAGAAAGGAACTTCGCAAAAGAGGATCGTTGCTCTCCTTCAGAGGTGATGGCGAGATATGCCAACCCCTTGGCACCGAATTGGCCCACGAATTCGACCAGTTCATCGATCTGTTTGCGGCTGTAACCGCCCAATCCGCTTGCGTTTATACCTCGAACATGACCACCATTTTCAACCGCCTTTTCGAACACTTTAAATCCACATCCTGCGGCAATATCAGTGAAGTCTTTTAATTCCATCCCAAATCGCAAATCGGGATTATCCTTTCCGAATCGGGACATCGCCTCATCATATGTCAGTCGCGGCCAGGGGCTTTCTAATAATCGTTTATTAGGTAGCAATTCAGCGACCATCTGTGAGAATAAATTCTCAGTCAATCTCATGACATCATCTCGTTCAACGAAAGACATTTCAAGATCGAGTTGGGTGAATTCCGGCTGGCGATCGCCGCGCTGGTCTTCATCCCGGAAGCAGCGCGCGATCTGAAAATAACGCTCCATCCCTGCCACCATCAGCAGCTGCTTGAGCTGTTGGGGAGATTGGGGTAAGGCGTAGAATTCACTCGGATGAACCCGGGAAGGTACCAGATAATCACGTGCGCCTTCCGGAGTCGTCTTAAACAGGATTGGTGTTTCGATTTCCACGAATCCCTCTCCGCTGAGAAAATCGCGAATGAATTTAACCACCTTGTGGCGGAAAACCAAGTTTTGTGAGAGTCGTTCATGGCGTAAATCGAGATAACGGTAGCGCAGCCGGATTTGCTCATCGACTTCCTCTTCTTTATTGATCGGAAAAGGAGGTGTTTTTGCTGCGTTGAGCACCTTCATTTCATGCACATCGATTTCGATCTCACCCGTGGGAAGGTTGGGATTCTCCATATCGGCTGGGCGCTGGCGAACCTCACCGCTCACCTGGATCACCCACTCGACTCGCAGAGGAACAGCTGCTTGATGTGACTGAGGAGAATTCTCCGGATTGAAAACCACTTGCACCAATCCAGAACGATCTCTTAAGTCAATAAATGTGACCCCGCCGTGATCTCTCCGACGATTCACCCACCCGGCCAAAGTAACGATTTCACCGACATCGCTTAATCGTAATTCCCCGCAAGTATGAGTTTTATACATAATTCTTCTCCAGATTAGATCAGCAACCTTATATGAAACGATCTCAATAGATAAAATAAAACGCCCTCCGCATCTTGTGCGTCGGGCGGAGGGTAAGTTTCGCCCTCAAAAGAATCTAAATTACGCGAACCTTACAACCCGACAAAAACGGATGATGTTTTGATTCAAAATTCGCTTGGAATTGAGATTGATAATGCTCATTTAATTGCTCGAATATTTCCTTAACTTAATAACCCGCATTATAGCACGATAGGATTGAAGTTGGGAGTGATTTCGCTCTGGACATCGACTTACAAAATAATGTATATTGTAAGCATAATGATCGAAGATTCTAATCATCTCTCCCCGGACATTGAATGGATGCTTCAGAGCAACCAGGTTGATGACGCTACCCTAATAGAAATCTTGGTCAGCGTTTATTATGAGTCAATCTATCGCATTGCCTTGAATAAGCTTACCTACCCAGAGGAGGCTCACCGGGCTACTCAAGAAACATTTTTCCTCGCGATCTCAGGGCAGAGAAGATTTGGGGGGGGAATGAGCGTTTTTGACTGGTTAGTAAGTATTGCCGAAGAAATCTGCCAGGAACGCAGAGATCAGATTGAAACCTACCAGGTATTAAACCCTCGTCTGATCCAATCCCTCCGCAGACGCGTATCTAGCAAAAAGATCAGTACTCGTCAACTCGAAGATGCCAAAAGAGCGATTAGCACCAAAATCAAATCGAAGAAGGTTGCTGGTGTTAAGCGAGCTCGCATCAAGGAATTTCTACTTCTGAGCAGCGCCTTTGTGGTCGCATTTCTTCTCATCCGCTATATTGACTTAGAAGTCAGTTCTTTTGGCTCACCCACGGAAAACGATCAATCCATCTCAGCGATCCAAGTCACCCCTGACCTATCCTCACCAAAACCGTCCCCGACTCCTTCGCCCCCAACGAGTTCAACTAAAGCATTTCCCCAGCTAGCTCCGTTAACAATAAATTCTACCCACGATGAGATCTGGAAACGTATCTTGATAAGCCGCAATCTGTGGGACACACTTTGGGCTGATGTTTGGGTGATTCTTCATGGCCCAGCGAATTATATCGGTCCACCTCGCGCCGAACGACATCAAATCTGGCTTGACCAGGATAAAGGCGGGATTCACCTCAGCGGTTCATTGGAAGGCAAACCCAACAGTGTTGAGCGGATTAATGCAACTAGTGCAGGACCTGAACAGACAAGTTTCCTCACTGGAATCGAAGGTTACTCAAGATTGGGTAGCCAGACCCCGTGGTTCTTTCTAAGTTCTGACAAAATCTTGTCTACGCCTTACATATCAAACTACTCAATGATAGCAAACTATGGATACCCACCACAGGGAGTATGGTACACGGTTGTGGAAGAACTCGAATGGGCGAACCGCAAGGCAGTCGTCGTCGAGTTGACCGACTATTCAGGTACCTTTTTGGCGCGGTATTGGTTGGATGCGTCGACTGGACTTGCTTTAAAAGAACAATACCCCGACATTCACTCACAAGACAACATCCTTTTGGAAATTCAAGTATCCAAGATCGAATTTGATGTCAACTTCCCCTTATCTTTATATCGAGCCACAGATGACGAACTGTTAGGGCGCGGATTCTTCCAAGACTACACCGGTCTACCAGAATCTCGGGCGTTCCAACCATCGATACCAACATTTCAGGCTCTCTCGTCAAGGATATCCCCCCCGCTGTCTCCGCCATCAATAGATTTTGATCCTTCTCAAAGTTGGGTGTCCTTTGCTGTTGAAGAGGGTTCTCATCAAAGACAAGATGTAAATCTCCTCCACATTTTTGGGGATTCGAATTACTTGGGAAACATTGAATTAAGCGATCCATTCAGAACGACATGCACCCGCTCGGCAGATGGACAAAAAATCGCTCTTGCTCAGTGGCCAGGTTCTTCAGAAGTTACGTCCAGCAGCATCCACGAGTTTGATTTAGATAAACTTGATCAGAAAGAATATAGTATTCCAGAAACTTACATTGTCCGTATGGCCTTTTCTCCCCATACTGGATTAATCTCTGTTGCGGGCATCTCTCCGAATGAAGACAGGAGTGGACTTTATATCATTGATACTATCACAGACGAGATCAAACCAATAGAAGGTATCGATGATGTCATTAGTCTTTCATGGAGCCCAGATGGCAGCCAGCTGGCCAGCCTGAAATGGCTAACCAATCGAATGTACTCACAACCAAATTTGGATATTGGTCTGTATGACTTAGAAAAGGACATAACAACGACTTTTCGCATACCTGCAAATCTACCGTGGGGTAAACCGACCGTCGAAATACCAATTGGAGAATGGGTGGCTAGGTTTCACTTATCCTTTGAGGGATTTGAGCCATGTGCCACGTCATCAAGCATATCTCCGTAGTATTAGAACAATAAAGATCCGAATTTCCTCAGAAAAACCATAATTTTTAAAGAAAATCATGATATTTGTCACCTGTACGTGATGACAGAATGTGATTTGTTACAGATATCACAGACGGAGAATTGGGGTAAAATTTATGGGGTATTTTACCCAAACTTTATGTTAAATTTTTGTCCAATTTGCTAGAAAATTTGGATCATCTGCGCGAACCTATAATTTACATGATAAGTTCCATAAGAAATTCCGACGCGAATCTGCATGGAGGTATCATCTTGAAACATATGCACCGCACTGGTCTGATGGGGATCGGATTTCTTATCATGACCCTCTTGCTCCTGCTCACAACTGGAGTTGCGACTGCATCCGAACTTCGCTCTGACTCTATTGCCCCAAATTCGCAAGGGGTCGCTAACGAGACCTGCCTTTCATGCCATGCTACTCCGGGGATGCAGACCACTCTGCCATCTGGAGAAATCCTTCCCTTAACGGTTGATCCAGAAGTCTATAACAATTCAACACATGGTTTGCAAGGCTATGCATGTGTTCAATGCCACACAGATATCAGTGAATTTCCTCACCGCCCACTTGACGCTGAGACACGGCGGGATGTCTCCTTACTCTATTATCAAAATTGCGCAAGGTGCCATCAAGATAATTACGATAATACTTTAGATAGTGTCCACCAAAAAGCACTTGAAGAAGGTAATCCTGAAGCAGCATTGTGTGTGGATTGCCATGGCTACCATGACGTTTCTAATCCGCATGAACCGCGCACGCGCATTCCACAAACTTGCGAGCGCTGCCATTCGTTGATCTACGCCGAATATGCTGATAGCGTACACGGTTCAGCATTAATTGGCGAAGGCAATCCCGATGTCCCGACCTGCGTGGACTGTCATGGGGTTCACAATGTCGCTGGGCCAACCGATTCTGAATTCACCTTATTCTCTCCCCAGGTATGTGCAAAATGTCATGCCGATGAAGAACTGATGGGAAAATATGGCATCAGCACAAATGTTTTTAACAGTTACGTCGCTGATTTCCATGGCACAACGGTGATCTTCACACAGCAACATCCGGGTCAGGAAACGAACAAGCCAGTTTGTATCGATTGCCATGGCGTGCACAGCATGCAGAAAGTTGACGAGGCTGAGAGCAAGGTAATTCGAGAAAACTTAATCACCACCTGCCGGAGATGCCACCCCACTGCGGAAAACAATTTCGCTGACGCATGGCTTGGTCACTACGAACCGAGCCTGGATAAATTCCCGGCCGTTTATCTGGTTGACCTCTTCTATTCAATATTCATCCCGGCGGTGCTTGGATTTATGGTACTGTTCGTCTTCGGTGATGCAGCTCGCCGACTGATCAATCGCCGGAGGGAGAATAAACATGAGTGAAATAGTTGAACCGATGGAACAAGAAGCATCAGGTTCAGTATCGAAAAACTGGTATTTACGTTTTAATGTCTCCCAGCGGGTAGAGCATTGGGTTTTCATCACCAGCTTTATCATTTTAGGAATAACAGGATTAACCCAGAAGTATTCTGAGTCTCCGATATCAGAAGGGATCGTTTCAGGGGTAGGGGGGATCGAAAATCTACGCTTGATCCACCACAGTGCTGCAGTAGTAATGATGCTGATAACCATTTACCACGTCGGGGCGGTTGGTTACCGGATATATGTCAGACGTGCCAGGCTAACAATACTCCCAGTGGTACAAGATGTTACAAACGCCTGGCATGCACTTTTATTTTACATTGGCAGGAGGAAAGATCCACCCCAACAAGGGCGATACTCATTTGAAGAAAAGGTAGAATATTGGGCGGTAGTTTGGGGAACGGTGGTCATGGCTGTAACCGGATTCATGCTTTGGAATCCGATTGCAACTACACAAATCCTTCCCGGTCAATTCATTCCAGCTGCTAAGGTCGTGCATGGTTTGGAAGCTGTTTTAGCAGTCCTCTCAATACTGATCTGGCACATGTACCATGTAATCATCCGCCATTTCAATAAAACCATGTACATTGGTAAAATGACGGAAGAGGAGATGCTCCACGAACATCCCCTTGAATTGGCGGACATAAAAGCAGGCATTGCTCAACCCCAGGTGACGCCAGAGGGAGTAAGCAAGAGAAGGCGGATTTATTTTCCGGTTTATACCATCATCGCTGCGATAATGCTGGTTGGCGTGTATTTCTTCGTCGCTTATGAAGAGACTGCCATCGCAACCATTCCTCCCATAGAAGAGGTCGAAGTATTTGTCCCACTTACACCCACACCAATACCGACTGCTCCGCCTTCTCCTACACCTCCCCCTGTTACAGCGTTAACCTGGGATGGAGGCATTGGCGCACTGATGGAATCGAAGTGTGTCGCTTGTCATAATCCCAACAGCAAGCTTGGTGGATTAGATTTAAGCGATTATCAAGCAGCCATATTGGGAGGCAATTCAGGCCCTGTGATCGTCCCTGGAGATGCAGAGAACAGCACCATCGTGATCATTCAATCAACTGGAGATCACCCCGGACGGTTCACATCTGAGCAACTGGACCAAGTGCGCGAATGGATTTCCTCTGGAGCACCTGAGAATTAAATGAAGGAGCGGTCGAACCTTCAACCGCTCATCTTCAATTCGATTAACGGCTGGAAAAATTCACTTCCAGCCGTTCTTATTTAATCTGTTGCAGCGACAATAACTTCTTGCTTATGGGCTTCCTCTTCTTGCCGATGATCGATCAGGTTCAAATACCGAATGCCCAGCGTGATGGCTAATACGCCATATGCCACGACACCAATTCCGCTCAAAATTTCGATCATCGAGGGGAAATATGTGGTGTAAATTGTATTGATCTCTTGGGGTAAATAGGTCAGGATGACCAATAAACCCGCCATGTTCACATCCCACCGGAAAGCCACCACACCTCCAACGATTAAAGCCAAGGCTATTACCTGGGCGATCCAGCTCTTACGAAATCTGGGCACTAAAAGAAGAATGGCTGGAATAATAGCACCCAGCAGCATCTCTCCAACCAGGAAATTAAAAGCAAGTGGACCTCTTGTCAGGAGATTCAAAGCTTCAGATCTTCCTGGTTCATAGGTATAGCTCATCGATAATGCATCCCAGAAGCGGAAATAAATATAGCCAACCAAACCCCAGCCAATGAAACGTGTTATTGGCTCAAGCAAAGACTCATCAATATTCGCTCGAGATGATAGGCGTCCGGACACCTTGGTTACCAGCACCGTCAGGGCTGGACCACCAACCATCGCCGAGAACATGAATAAAACAGATAAACCAGGCTTATACCAGATCGGTCGCGCCTTGAGCACACCATAGGTTGCTCCCAAAGAAGATTGATGAAGCATTGAAAGACCCAAACCAATTAGCGCCAAGATGGGCGCGAAATGGTGAATGCTCATTAACTTCTCAGAGATCCAGGGAAAGCGATCCCGCATCCACTGTGTTCGTCCGATGATCGGTCCCGTTTCCAAGGCCAAAACACACAAATATAACGTAAGGCACATGCTGACTTCCCATAAAAGAGAGTGAGTGTTCCAATATACCAGCGCATGCCAGAAGCGATCCGGTCGCCCGATATCAAGCAGCAAGGTCAAGATCGCCATGCTGTAACCGATTAAACCAATGAACGTTGCTGTACGTGCGACCGGCTCATAACGTTTTAGCCCCAGCAGATAGACTACTGCACACAGCAGGAACGCCCCCGCGCTGAGGGCAATCGCAGATAGGTCGATTGTGATCCACAATCCCCAGGGAACAAGGTCAGTCAGATTTGTAACGCTCAAACCTTTGATGAGCACAATCCCGTAAGCCACCGCACCGATGGCTAAAACAACCAGCAGGAAACCAATCCAGAGGTGAACTGGTTGGATCTTGAAGCGCCTTATTGAAATCATGCGGTCACCTCCTCATCTGGCGGCAGGTAAAACACGCGCGGTGATGTACCAAGATCTTCGCGGAGCTGAAAATAGGGGTGTTGTTTCAAGACTTTGCTTACCTCAGAAGCCGGGTCATTCAGATCGCCAAACATGCGTGCGCCCATTGGACAAGCCACTACGCAAGCCGGTGTGGCATCCGCATCAACACCTGGCTTCAAACCCAACTTCAAACCTCTATCGATACGGTGGTAGCAGAAAGAACATTTCTCAACTACACCACGCGGCCTGCGCGGTACCTCGGGCTGACCCCATTCTGGGACCGCAGGGTTAGGACCAGTGAACTCCACCCAATTAAACGCTCGTCCCCCATAAGGGCAAGCCACCTCGCAATACCGGCAGCCGATGCACTTGTCGTAATCCATCATCACAATGCCATCTGATCTGTGATAGCTGGCACCTACCATGCAGGCGTCAACACAAGGAGCATTTTCACAATGCATGCAAGGGCGTGGCAGAAACACAGGTTTATCACCAACTTCAGCCGCCTCTAGTACCCGGTTCCAGGATATCTCCGGTGAAACATCGTTATGTGCTCTGCATGCCAGGGTGCAGTTCCCACAACCAGTGCATTTTGATTGGTCGATAACCATCCCCCATCGATATGGGCTCGCTTCTCCCCTCTCAGAGGCAGAAGTTGAACGGACCAGCCGAATTCCACCAAAAACCGCAGAACCAAACGCTAAAGCCTTGAGGAAATCCCGTCGTTGCACAGGCTTCTTTTCCATTATTCATCCTCCTTGTTCCGCAGATCGAGCTTGTTTTGGAAACGTTCGATCCAAGGGGCTAGAATCACGCCGCCTGCTAAACCGACCAAGCCTGCCAACAGGGCAAAACCGATTGGATTCGCCGGTTTCGGTGCCGCCAATACTGAGCTGGTTTCGATTGAAGCCATTGAGTCAAGATTCTCCGCAGGAGGATTTTCCTCGTGTACCGAGACGGGATCATGCATCTGGTAAACATGACAACCGTTGCAGGTATCCAGGCTGACGAAGAAACTATGATCCTTATTGCCATGAGCCTGATTAACCTGTTCGCCTAAGTCAGCCATGTGACAATCTGCGCAGTCCAAGCCCTCCTGACTATGTTGAGTATGCGAAAAGTTGGAAGATCGAGCCTTATGGCAAGAAGCACACAATCCTGCATCGTTTTCAGCCAGGAGCTGGCTGCCATGAGGATCGTGGCAAGTTTCGCATCCCAGATCCATTTGTCGATGAACGCTTGCCTGCCATTGGAAATAGGTTTCCGTATGGCAATCGCCGCACAAGTCTGCGCTGCGCGCGACCGGCATCGGTTCCTGGGGATGATTTGCAGGCGCTGGGTTGTGGCAGCGCTCACAGGTTATGCCTTCTGATTCCCAGGTCCCGGTTGCGGGGTCATAACCGGTAACATGACAACCCAGGCATTCAACCGGCTCTCCCTGATCATGCCACGCCTTTTGAAATGCCGGATCGCTGTATGCTTGTCCATGCAGCCCATCTTCCCAGGTTTCATAAAATGCTGGGTGACAGCTCTTGCAATCCTGGCCTTGGGAGACTTCACCTTGAAGATCATTATCCAAGGGTGGACTCGCTTGGGCAAAGGCGTAAGTCAAAAGCATTAGGGGAATAGCGAATAATATCCCATATGCTATGCGTGATAATACGCTTTTCATAAGATTTCTCCTCGATGTTCAATGTAAATCAAGTTGCGACAGGAACTGGAGCATGTCTGAAGATATCGCAACCGATGCAACGTTCTTGTAATTGGCCATCCGTTTTGCGAAATACCTGCCAACAGGGTTTATCTGGACTTGCGTACGCAAGGCATTGCTGACGTTTCTCTGCGGAGCAATTCATGATGTCCCAGCAGCCAACATTACCTACCTTCACTTCAGCAGCGCCTACGAGATCTGCCTCCTTCTTCCAACGATCATCCAGCCACTTCAAGATCGTGATAACAAGGATTGTGGCAGCAATGGGAATCACCACTCTTAACAGGATTCCTATGATCATGGTGAAGACTGTTATCAGCCAATCCATGAGAATGATCCCTCCTTTATAAGAGATGCACCCGCCGGCGTTCGACCGCTGTCCCTATGAGAAGCAACAACACTAAGGGTATTAAGAGTCTGATCAAGATTAATGTGGTGAGCACAATTACGGGGTTCATAGCATCCTCCAATATGAATTCAACTCCGATTAATCTTTAGTCCGAATCAATGAATAGATCTGGGACTAATGTGTCTCCAGTATAGAAATTTGGATAGATAATGTAAATCGGTTATACGACCAATTTTTTTCTACCGCATTCTCCCCATCAAAGTTGATTTTTGGATGCGGTAAACCCTAGACAAATTAGGTTACTCAGTCCATGAATTCTCACACCTAATTGTGAAATATTTCACCCATAGTGATTGGGTATTTCCCCCAATAATAAGAGCGATCGATTAGTTAATTAAACCTATGCACGTCAGATCACGTTGAGTTTTTTATGATCTTTAGGTAAATCGAAAATGTTTTATTAGGAATTATGGACCTAAGGTTGAATGATCCCCTTGCGAACTGCGTATTTCACCAATTCTGTTCGGGAATGCAAATTTAATTTCCCCATAATATTCTCGCGATGGCGAGCTACTGTTTTAGGACTGATGCTAAGCTGGTCTGCTATCTCATAATTGCTGGCACCATCTGCCAACAACGTCAAAACTTCATTCTCACGTGGTGTCAATCCATCTAATTTCGCTTGGTTTTTTGGGAGTTGAGATTGTGTCAGGTAATCCTTCACCAGCAATTTGGCTAATGATGGGTAAAGGTAAACTTCTCCATCCGCAGTGACTCTTATTGCACTCAACAACTCTTCTGGAGCAGCTCTCTTTGGCACATATCCCGACGCTCCAGCATCAAGCATCTTAAAGAAATACTCCTCATCCTCGTGGATCGTCAATGCTACAACTGCTGTATCTGGTGCTAATTGCTTAATGCTGCGTGTAGCATCGATTCCGGACATATCTGGTAATCCAATATCCATTAAAACTACATCTGGTGTAAGCTGCGAGATTTGGTTCAGTGCTTCACTTGCAGTTTCCGCTTCACCCACAATATTAATATCGGTTTCACCCTCCAACAACATTCGCAATCCTGTACGGACAACAGCATGATCGTCAACCAGCAATAATCGTATCTTCATCCTCTTCACCCTCTTCACCCTCGATCTGTCCGTTATAAGGAATATAAACTTCAATTCGAGTTCCTGCGCCAGGATAGGATCTGATCTCAAAATTTCCCCCCATCAACGTTGCTCGTTCCTGCATACCGATCAACCCCCATGACGGCCTGTGAGTAGTTTGTATTGCCCCTGGCTCAAATCCAACACCATCATCAACAACTTCTAACTGAACCCCCTTGTATTCATAGATCAAATCAACTTTCACATTGTTTGCATCTGCGTGTTTGATGACATTCGTCAGAGCTTCCTGAGTTATGCGGAACAAGGTTGTTTTCAGTTCAGTTGACAAGTCGAACCTTTCATTGGCTACGGAAACTTTAACTTTCAGCGGTAGCCTTTTTTCAATCTCTCCAGAATACCAGCGCAAAGTAGCGCCCAGTCCTAAATCATCCAAATGAGAGGGGCGTAAATCTGCGATCAATCGCTGCAATTCAACCAGTGAATTTGCTACCAGCTCTTCTAATTGACGTAGATTGCCTATCGATCGATCGCCGTTATCCTGGATTGTGGTGGCGATACCCCGCAAACCCAATCCGATGGCAGTTAGGGCTTGACCTGTTTCATCATGTAATTCCCGGGCAATGCGCTGCCGCTCTGACTCTTGAGCTGCAACGATCCTCTTCAACATTTCTCCACGCATAGCTTCCCGTCTTTGCGCCTCTTCCAGACGAGCTGCCTGTAGATCAGCAATTCGGCGTCGGGTTTCCACTTCAAAGGAGCGCAAAACACGAATGATGAAGTATGCCGCCAGTGTAGCTGCGATAGCTCTCATCAACTGCACCGGAAATCCAAATATATCCAGGAACAAATCTTCGTTGATGAGATTTGAAGGGGGTAATGGACTCTCATGGGGGAAAGTTTGTCCGACAACACCGTACCACAAGAATGCTATCGCAGCCCACAAGCTGTCGCGCCCGAAGCTCGCTAATCCAGCTTTTCTAAATTCCCGTTGTTGGTAGATCAATCCTGCACAAGCCAATAATGCAGCTGGGACGGCTAAAGCATACCTGGTCCAGGCGTGAGCGACGTGCAGAAGATCCAGATCGAATGGATATTGGTTGCGAACCAGCAGCATCCCTACCCCCCATATTAGGATCAACCCTAAAGGAATCAACAAGCTGTACCTTTGCGCCTGTTCACTTTTTGAAATCAAGAATACTCCAAACGCAGCCAAAGAAAGAAATGAAAATGTTAATAATGCTAAATCTATTCCACCCCAAATAATCGGGTATGCATATTGCCCAGGGAGAAATCCTTGGATCTCCCACATCTCCAACCATTCATGGAATCCATGTAGAAATCCGAACACAGCCAATGGGCGAAATGCGTGGCGCAAACGTTGATCTGAGCCATGGGCCAATTCCAGCATGATCGCCAGCCCCATGCTGAAGAAAGCCAGACCATAGATAAAGTAAATCAGTGAGTAGTATATTGATTGCATGGGATTATTACCAACAATCAATCTCCTGGTACGGGATCGAACATCTGTTGCCCTAAATCAACCTCAGATCGGTGAACAAAATTCCAAAACTCCATCAACGCGCGTGTGGCGGGGAATCGTTGATTGCGCGCTATAAATATCTTTTGATGTAGTTTCATCCCTTCGACTTTCACCTCAACAGCGCGTCCTGATTCGAGACCACGCGCCGCTGCCAACCTGGAAATAAATGCCACGCCGATCCCTTCTTCAACTGCCATCTCGATCGCCTCGGCATTTCCAAGCACCATGGCAACATTGAGCATATCGAAAGATATATCTTGTTCAAGCAATCCTTTTTGCAAAACATCTCTCGTTCCGGCGCTTTCTTCACGCAGGATCATTGGTTCAACTAACAGATCGTCAGGATAAACTTGGCCGATATTTTTCCACGGATGTCCGACGGGGGCGATCAAGATCACCTCATCCACAAAAAAGCCTCTATATTCAAGATCGCGGTGTTTTACTAATCGACTCGAAACGCCGAAGGCGATCTCACCCGAAACTAGTTTCTGAATTATCGAATTACGGTTGTCTACTAAGACATTCGCCCGGACAAGTGGATACTTGTGCCGAAACCTGGCGATCAGACTGGGAAGCAAGTATTTTCCAGAGGCTGTGGAACAACCAATATCGAACTCTCCCACGACCTCACCTCGCAGCGAAGAGACCGATTCCTCTAAGCGACGAGCTGCTGAGACCAGTTCTAAGGCCATCGGACGCAGGGCTTGACCGATCTCAGTCAAATGGATTGAGCGACCATGACGCAGGAACAACTTTGCCCCGAAATGTTTTTCCAAATTAAAGATCGTCTGGCTGATCGCTGGCTGAGAGAGATGCAATTGTCTTCCCGCCTGGCTGAAATTCCGCGTTTCACACGCAACCAAGAAGATGACTAGGTCGTTCAAATTCAGCAAATCTCTTGGCATAAACTCTCCCACGCTTTTTTCTAATATCCCAAATATTTTGTCCTAACAATATTGAGGCACTTTCCATAAGAAACTATTATCGATGATTGTGATTTCTGTTACTATTTATTATAGTTGTTTGTTACAATAATAACAATGGAGAGGTGTCACCTGTCTATATGACACATATCCTGTAAGAGACTGATTTCCCCAATCATGAGTGCTAAATTTTCCTGTTTTCTTCGGATACACAATGAAGAGGGTGACCAAAGCAGATGGTCACCCTCTCGTTATCATTTGGCCGAAGGATATATTACTGGGAAAACCTCATCGTGCCCACATCCATCATGATATCAAGATATAGAAAATCTCCTTCCCTGAAATAAATCACAGCATCATTGAGTAGCCGCAGATATTCATCCTCCAAGGAATCGCGAGGACAAGCAGCCAAAGTTGTCATCATCGTTTCAATATTGATCTGGCTACCATCAACAGTGTACGTCCCTCCGACAACATTGCAGTCCGCTTTGATGTTCACAATGCCGTCAGGCTGAAATTCAAGCGTGTAGTCTGCGGGATTAACTGGAGCGGTACGGGTATCATTGTTCTCAAGAAATTCTTGCCACATCCACAGGATACCTACCAAATCTGATGCTCGATACTGGAGAACTTCTTGACCGTTGTCATCCATCATCACCAACTGCTCTCCCAGAATCTTGTACTGAGTAACGGATTGGAGAGCCTCTAAGTAATCAGATTCTTGATCCATGACGCCTTCTGGATCTTCGCAGAACATCATTGTCAACGGTCCCAGTTCAATCTCGATCTCGTTACCGTCTACCTTATATGTCCCTGAGTAGCTATTGCATCCAGCAGAACCAGTAATTGTTTCATCCTCTCCAAATATGGCAGTGATTTCACTCCCCGCCACAGTCGAGATGACAGTCTCTAGCCCGGTAAGGAATGCATCCAGATGCCAGACAGTCTCTGTCAACGTTTTTGACTTAACAACCTGAAATTCCACCATTAGCAAACCATTCATATCCAACAATTTCAAACGGTCATTCTCAATCTGGTAGGAATGCCCTTTCTCCAATGCGGCCAGATATGCCGATTCTTGTTCCATGATACCTTCAGGCTCGTTGCAAAACTTCCGGGTCACCGCAGCGGGTCCAACACTAATATTCTCCCCATCTAATTCATAAGCAGCTGTGTAATTATTGCAGCCTGCTGAACCGTTTAATTGACCAGCATCATCGAAAATAGCTGTCAATTCTGTTCCAAGTATCACCGAAACGACAGCCTCCTTACCATTGTTATACATGATCACCTGCCAATTAGTATCGGTTAGATCCAATGGCTCAGAGACAGCATAAGTCAATATGATATCCCCGCTGGCGTTGGCAATGATCAGACTCTCGTCTGTCACTTCGTAAGTTGCAGATTCTCCCAGTGCTGAGAGATAAGCACTCTCCTGTTCCATCACACCTGGCGGATCCATGCAAAACATCTCGGTCGAGGCTAATGGGCCAAAGGATATGTTGTCCCCCACAAGCTGGTAGCCACCGAAATAATTGTTGCATCCAGCAATACCATTAACTTGACCTTCTGCGAAAGTGGCAGAAATGTTGGTATTGGGGAGTATCTCAGTCAGCTCACCTTCTTGACTCATATAAGAGCTCAAGACCCAATTTTTATTCTCGATTTCACCCGTTCCGGATACAGGAACAGGCTCCTTACTCTCTACGCGCACTAGGATCCATTTGATCGAAGAGGCATCTGCTGGGGGGTTTTCTATCATTTCTTCCCTCACAACCAGTTCATATTCAAATCCTTCTTCATAATCAAATCCCTCGATCTGGTCATAAAATAGTGTGTATTCATCCTGTGGATTTTCCCTGATCAGCATGCATTTTTGTGGGGCAACACCTTCGCAATCGACCAAAACAGGACCGACATAAATGGTTTTCTCAACAGCATTTGAGGGTGAAAATTGTTCTGTTTGATCTGCTCCGGGAGTCGTTGCACAAGCGGCTAAGATAATCCCGGAAAGAATCGAGATTGATATGATGTGAAAGTATTTTCTGTTCATCTGTTTCTGGAACCTCCTAATTTCAATTGACAATTCTCTTTTTTTGCGATCGATATTTGAGCAATTTATACTCAGCTCAACATGAGTCCACCCTAACCTCCTAAACGAATCGCGCATTTTAAATGTTCCAGCAAGCTCTGATTATAATCAAACCTTAATCTTAACAGGAGTTACGCAGTTCAGGGAAAATTGGGGGGTGTTTGGGCGGGCTGTGCCCGCCCAAACACCCCCCGTCCTCCTTCCAACTGCGTAAGTCCTAATCTTAATTTAAAAACTTAATTGATTCGCTGCCATTCTTTACGCACTTTTTAATACAAGCAGCCCAATGGAATTCAATCCACTGGGCTGCTATTCTTAATTTACCAATCCTAGATTTATTATTGATCTTGTCCGCGAAAAACCTTCTTACCATCAAGATCGAGCAATGTTACTGACAATCCTCGTTAAGGTTGCTCAGCTAAGGTCACTGTTACTGATATCTCCTTCCCATCTCGAATTACTGTCAAGTCCACCTCTTCTCCTATACCAGCGACCTGCAACAACTCGCCTAATTCTGGGACCGATGTTACACTAGTGCCATCGGCAGCTGTGATCACATCACCACCGATCAAGATTTCCTGACCATCAATCGTCACAGGTGTGAAACTTCCCTGAAGACCAGCCTGATCTGCTGGGCTGCCGGATTGAACCTGCTCGATCAATACGCCGCCCTGATCGCCGGACAGATCCATCTCTTCAGCGATATCAGGTGTCAATGACAGGCCCATAATCCCCAACCAGGCTCGATTGCGGGTCGCTTCTGGGAGGCTAGCAATTTGGTTTCCATTATCCGGACGGGCTTCCAGGTTGACTTCTATTTGCTGCTCCTCACCATCACGCAGCACGGTTAGAGTGACACTTTGTCCAACCTCGGTATTGGCAGACAGGAATGCAATTAAATCATCCATATTATTGATAATCTGGTCATCAATCGCCGTGATCACATCGCCACCAACCTGGATATCGAAACCATCGATAGTAACCTGTTGGCTGCTGCCTGATATACCGGCCTTATCCGCAGGTCCATCGGCAACCACATCCCCAACCAGGGCGCCCTTTTGCTGCGGTTCTAATTTCATCGCTTCGGCCAGATCTGGATAGAGAGAGACTCCGCTAATACCCAGGTAAGGATGAGCGTAAAACCCTTCAGAAATCAGTTGTGGTACGACCCGGGAAACGATCGCGGTGGGGATCACGAAACCGATGCCCGCATTGGCACGCACAGGTGATTCGATCGCCGCAGTCACTCCGATCACTTGACCTCGATCGTTGAGAAGCACACCACCGGAATTGCCGGGATTTATTGGCGCATCCGTTTGAATCACATCGGGAATTCGATAAACCGGACCAGCGGATAGATTATCACTGGCTGGCAAGGAACGACCCAAGGCACTGATGATACCCACAGTCATGGTGCCATCAAGCCCAAATGGATTTCCTATTGCGATCGCCAGCTGTCCTACACGTAGTTGATTTGAATCGGCAACCTCCACGGGGATGAGCTGCTGCGAGGGTAAATCAACATGGATCACAGCCAGATCGCTGTCGGGATCGGCCCCGATCAGCTCTGCCGGCACAACTGTTCCATCTGCGAAGGTGACTTCAATCTCATCAGCTCCTGCAATGACATGGTTGTTAGTGATAATGTTCCCCTGCTCATCCCATACAAAGCCCGAACCAAGTCCTTGACCGAATGGTGATGGTGATTCAGGTATATTGGGGATTCCAGGTAATTCAGGGTTATCAGGGGACTCGAAGAAGGGAAATTCTGGAGATCCGGACGCGTTTGGCACTGCCGATTTCGACACCTGAATATTCACGACGGAAGGATTTACCTGCTCGTATATATTAACTAGTGTGCTCTGATACGCCGCCAGTAAACCTGGATCGACAGGAGCAGGAACCGCGTTTTCAACTGGCGCTGGCGGTGGTTCGTCCAGGGTATCTTGCCCGCTTTCCTTGAGCAACGATTTGACTTCAGACTCTGCCACTCCCAATGCCTCTGCTGGTAGAGCTGCCAGGCTTGGGCTGCAAGCTGTCACTGCAAAAACAAGCAGGAGCATTAATACAGGTAATGTTGATGTTTTCTTAAACATATGCACCTCAATTATTGAAAAGACTCTGCGTAAGGATAACTTTTCTCGACCCTGGCGTCTTTAAAGTAACCTATTAACAAGCTTAAGGTCAGCTTATGTATGTATACCTGTTATTTTGGATGTATTTGGAAAAAGAATAGTGAAGGTTGGTTTATATTAAAGGCAACCAAACGGTGAATTTACTTCCTTCACCTGGTTCACTCCACAGCTCAATTTCTCCCCCGTGCGCATGAGTAATATCCCGGGCTATGCTAAGCCCCAATCCCATGCCTTGCTTAATCCGCTTTCCTTGATCACCACGATAAAATGGTTCAAATACCAAATCTTGCTCATCAGGAACGATGCCTGGACCCGTATCTTCGAAATTAAACATTACTTGCTTATCCGATGAAACAGCTGAGAATTTGATTGAGCCACCAGCTGGTGTATAGCGCACAGCATTACTGGCAAGATTTCCAATCACCTGTGCCATCCGGATCGGGTCTAGATTTATTTTTGGAAGATCAGAAGCAATTTTTTCCTCCCAGTCAAGTTGATTCTCTTGAGCTACCTGTCGCCACGGAAGTAAAATATTCGGCAACCATTCGGCCAGGATGATTTCTTCTTTGTTTAATTCAAGGGTACCAATCACTTGATCGTGGAGGTGGGTTAATTCCTCCAAGACATGCTGCATGCGATTGGATTCTTCGTCCATGCCATTTGCAAGTTCCATTAACATGTCATGGTCTTGACCGGCACCACGTTGAATGGCATGAATTCCCGAGCGCATTGCACCCAAGGGACGTCCGAGTTCATGGACCAAATTTGCCAGGAGGTGACGGCGTGATTCCTCCAGCTCATCCAATCGACTCACGAGATGATTAACAGCCCGCGAGAGGTTCTGAATCTCATCCGGACCTACCTCCGGTAATTTCTCTTCTCGCACACCTTGCGCCAATCCATAAATTGCAACTGTTACTCTACGAATCGGATTACCAATATTCAACCCCAATATGGAGCCTAAAAACGTGCCTACAAACAAACCAATGATCAATACCCAGGTGATCAGGTTCCTTAATCGCGCAAAGAATTGGAAAAGAGACTCACTTCGATAACTCACACGCACGACGCCGATTACCTCATCCTGAGGTGTTATCACCGGCGAAAATACATCCACCAAGACATTATTTAATCTGAAGATCGAGTAATTGGTTTGAATTACTTGCTCACCGAGTTGAGCTTGATTCAAACCATCGGTCTGCAGAACCTGTCCCAGGGAAGATGTATCATCGGGATCGCTTGAGAACAAAATCGCTCCATTTTCATCTAAAAACATTACTCGAAAGGCAGGATCGATGCGTACCCGATTCAGCAGATTGCTGACAATGACCGGATTGCCGAATAATTGGAACTCTGTCCGGCTCAGCTCTGCTAAATAACGCGCATCTTGCGCTAAGTTATTTGCAACAGAAGGAAGTAGAAACTGCGTCTCCAAGACATAAAAGAGCGCGAGCCCAGCAAGGGGAATGATCACCAGTATCGGAAGGATATGGCTGATTATCAAACGATTACGCAGTGAGCGCATCAAATAGCCTCCTGGGGGACAAATTTATATCCTTTTCCGCGAATGGTTATTATTCGCTGAGGGCGCTCTGCATGAACCTCGATCTTCTCCCGAAGCCAGCGGATGTGAACGTAAACTACCTGTGGTTGGCCGATATACTCCGCTCCCCAAACTCGAGCCAGCAGATCTTCAACTGAGATCACCCGGTTTGGTTCCATCACAAAGGTATACAATAAATCAAACTCACGCGGAGATAAATTCACTTGTTCCCCGGTAACCTTCACTGTATAGGCACCTGCATCGATCTCTATGTCCCCCACAACCAAGGAAGCCCTTTCTTGAATCGGATGGGTTGAGTCTTCAACTCTACGCAACACTGCTTTTATTCGCGCCAGGAGCACATCAATGTCAAACGGTTTCGTGACATAATCATCTGCTCCCAGTTCAAGTCCGACGACCTCATCTAATTCACGTCGCCGAGCAGTGAGAAAGATGACCGGGACAGCAAACTGTTCTTTAAATTGCTTTAAAGCATCTAACCCATCCATTCCCGGTAAACCGATATCCAACAGCACCAGATCAAACACATTTTGCTTCGCCAATACGAGGGCATCTTCAGCGTTGGCAGCTGTGTTCACATCATAACCAGCTTGTTCGAGATTGAAGGCCAGGCTGCGTCTCAGCAGGGTATCATCATCTACAATTAAAATTCTTTTCGACATTGATTATCAACCAGGGATTGTAACGCATATCATTATTATTTGTCATCTAAGTCATTGGAAATATCCGTCATTAACCCCAATCTTCATCAATCATTCATCCTTTATCGATTCGGAGATTATGCCTATACGCATAACAATAGATAACTTTGGTAAGCCGGTACAGAGGCCAAATTTTTTTATCTAGACTCACCTGCTGGACAATGATTCGCAAATAATCCAAATCGAACAATTTGGATTATTTGGAAAAAAGTGTCCAGAATGTGATTCTGAAAATTATCTCTTATTTAATCTGGAGACTCTTCATCAGATGTTGCTGAAATCGTATGAGAGGAATAATCGATGCGCTGCTTACGAATACTCCATAATGAGAGAATCATTTTTTCTAACTTTTCTCTCCCTTTTAGAGTAGATTGAGCAGGTGGGTTGATGATAGTATCGACGATGAAAACAGGTTTATTGCCAATCATTACTAATGATTGGTGGAGTTTCTCCCCAAGTATTCCAACCAGACTCATTTGTGTACCTAAAACGAGCATCATGGAGCTGATTAACCACCACCACTCTGGGATAACCCCTTGATAATTATTCGGGGCAGCAAAAAGTCCGAAAGTGATTAAACCGCCAAAAACAGCCAGTAGAATTCCAATAATTAAACTACTCCGATATGTCTCAGAGGCACTTAAATCAATACCGGATTTTAAAGTGATGAGTTTGTCTTGGAAGAAATACTGTCTTTCCACTGCACTTAAGTCCTGGTGAGAATATTCAACCAGTTGTGATTGAAACCCTGTCCAAGCGAGAATTTCGACGATATCGTGCTGTGTGTACGAGACCTGTGAAAGGATGTACATAACTTGATTATCAATCAAGAGAAAGTTTATCTCGCCGAGGGATAATCGATTAGGAAATCCCGTTTGGCTTGAGGTGAAGTTTTTCAGTATGCCAGGAATCGTCCGAAATGAACCTGTGAGTTTTTGCCTTCGCATACCAAATATTATTCTAGACCCGGCTTCCCAGTGACTGATCAGTTCAATGAATATTTCCGAGGGATCATGAAGATTATCTGCAAAATAAATGGCACAATCTCCCGATGAATATGCTATCCCAGCCAGGAATAGGGCTGTAGAACCAAAATCACGCGTCAATATTACAACCCGGTAACGTTTATCATTATCAGCGCGATCTTTCAACGCTTCAACTGAAGCTTCATGAGAACCATTATCCAGAAATATGAACTCGAAATCATGGTCCTTAACTACTTCGGCCAGCGACTCAAGCTGCTTGGCTTTATTTACCAGATTATTTACTTGGGATATAACAGGAACGATGATTGAAATTAAACCCATTCTCCATCTCCACCCCGGAGAGTCCAATTCGATCAAGTATTATCAAGATCGCATTTCAATTAATTCTGCAAACTGTTGTCGATTTTAAATCTTCTCTCACATAAACAATAGTTATCAGATCACAGCTTCTTTTAATGCATCATTGATTATCTGGCAGACTTGTTCCACTTCCGCAGCAGATAGCTCGGGATAACATGGAAGGGATAGCACCTCGGCTGACGCTTTTTCCGTTTCCGGTAGTGCGCCAGGCTTGTATCCTAAGTCCGAGCAGGCTGGTTGAAGATGATCCGGTATTGGATAATGGACAACACATCCAATGCCTCTATTTTTTAATATGCTCATCAAGCGATCCCTTTGTGAAGATCTGATCACAAAGAATTGATATACGCATTGTTCAGGTTGAAAATCATTAGTAAGTTTATGACGAGACGTGTTGAGATTGATATGGTATGTCTGAGCTATCAAACGTCTTTTTAGATTCGATTCCTCAAGTAAGGGCAACTTCACCCTTAAGACAGCCGCCTGAAATTCATCCATAAAACTGGACCTGCCGCCTGGTAGATGAGAAGTGTAATCATGACCACAGCCGTACTGGCGTAAAAGGCGTGCATGCTCGGCGATCTTCAGATCACCAGTGATCATCGCCCCGGCTTCCCCCATCGCACCGAGAACCCTGGTTGGAGAAAAACAGAAACAACCAACGTCACCCCAACTTCCAACAGATATCCCATTCAAAGTTGCTCCGTGTGCCTGGAAACAATCTTCGACAATTACTAAGTTCGACTTTCGAGCCCTATCACACAATGCATTCAAATCAGCAACCCGCCCATACAAATGCGTGATGATCACGGCACGTGAACGTGAGGTGATTGCTTTATCCAAACCTTCTGGTGATAAACACAATGTGATTGGATCTACTTCCGCGAAGACCGGTACCGCACCAACTGCTCGAATTGCCACCGTGCTATGCATTCCTGCGTTTGCCACCGTGATAACTTCATCTCCAGATTGGATAGCAAGTGCACGCAATGCGATCTCGATCGCATCTACTCCATTGGAGAGCCCGATACAATAAGGGACAGCACAGTATTTCGCGAATTCATCCTCAAAGGCTTCTACTTCAGGACCAGAGATGTAGAAGCCGCTGCTGAGCACCCGGTTTATCGCTGACCTGATTTCATAGCGTTGATGCGAGTATTGACGTTTCAGATCAACAAACGGAACCAGGTGCTCACCAGCCCGAAGATGATTGCCATCATGAGAGGATTCCATGTCTGCATCGACGCCTTGCCTTGCAGGTGGAATTTTCTTCATCTAATTTATTCACTGCACAAATAAAACCCAGATAATTGCACACAAAATCATAATTATTCAGATCGTTTTCTTGGATCCTTGCGGGGATTATTGGATTTCGCCCTAATTAAGAATGGATGAAATCCCCTCTGGGAGGTGAGAATAATAGGTAAAATTAAGATCAAAGTCAATCCTAGAATTAGCCAACCAGAATACACCATAATATAATATCCTCCCGATTAAAATAGCTTGATTCGTACTTTGAACAATTCATCAAAGATGTAAAATTCATCATCCCCAATCGAATTGCTTACCACAAAAATAGTACTTAAGGACTAACCAAAAACTAACCTTATGGGATAATAAACGCACATTTAGACTTCTTGTTACATTAATATTACCGATTTATTACGAATAGGCTGGCTATTTTATCTTCATGCAGCGCAAATAACCTGAATCATCAATAAAATTCTTTATACTTATTGGTGATATCATCATAATCAGTGTATCTGCGCAGCTAATTTGAAAACATCAGTAAAGTACGCTTTAAAACCCATTCCAAGGAGATACAAATGAATAGTTATCGTGAAGAATTATGGTTCGATGTACCTGGTCGTCGGGCATTCATTAACATCACACCACAGGTTGAATCAGGATTACGCAAAAGTGGAATTCGAGAAGGCTTGGTTCTGGTCAATGCCATGCACATTACCGCTTCTGTTTTCATCAATGATGATGAAAGTGGTCTCCACCAAGACTATGAAGACTGGCTCGAGGAGCTTGCTCCCCATGCACCCATCGATCATTACAGGCATAACCGTACCGGTGAGGATAATGGTGATGCACACTTGAAGCGACAGGTGATGGGTCGCGAGGTCGTTGTTGCAGTGACGAACGGAAAATTGGATTTTGGACCCTGGGAGCAGATATTCTACGCTGAATTTGACGGTGGACGGCGCAAGCGCGTTCTCGTCAAAATCATCGGTGAATAATCAACATCGAAATTACAGAGTGTTTTCGCTGTCTTTGACAGAAAAACTTGATGTGAGATAATAACAATTAATAGTATTTAAAACTCTTGGTCTTACCTCAACATCTTGCCTTGTTATAATTATGCACAATAAGGAACGAGCTTAGAAAATGAATTTAATGGTTGCAAACTCAATTCGCTTTATGAAAACAATCACCTTCACTGACTCCAACTGATTATTCATTTGGATTTAGAAAATGTAAATTAGGAGATCCTGTAATGACAACCCCTCAAACTGATCGAATGAATGAACTCGAACAAAGATTCAGCCAATTGGAAGGTCAAATTCAAGACTCGCCAAATAAAGAAGCACTATCGATACTCCACGCAATGATCCAGGAGGGGCGTCGAGAGATTCTAACTCTCTCCGCTGATAAATCCCAGGAAGATGCAAGATCTTTCGAACATGTCGCCAATCTATATAAAACCGCACCAGGAATGGATGGAGAAGCTGAAAATGAAGGTCTTCCGGTAGGGACATTAGCTCCTGATTTCACCTTGCCAGATGCCAATGGGGATCAGATTTCCTTATCTGATTTTCGCGGTAAAAACGTCCTCTTAGTGTTCTACCCTTTAGATTGGAGTCCTGCTTGTAGTGACCAGCTAAGTTTATACCAAAGTGAATTGGAAGAATTTGAGAAGCAGGACACCCAGGTGATCGCTGTCTCTGTGGATAGCTTGTATAGTCATGGCGCTTGGGCAGCAGTCCGCGGGATCACATTCCCCCTGCTGGCTGATTTTCAACCCAAAGGTGATGTCTCCCGACTGTATAATGTAATGCGCTCCAAAGAAGGTTTTTCCGAACGAGCGCTTTATATCGTGGACCGTGAAGGAGTCATCTACTACAACAACATATCACCACGGCTTCCCCACATCCCCGATATCTATGAGCTTTTCGAGAAACTTGAAGCCCTGAATGCTGCGCCATAAAGTTTAGAATTTTACTATATAGAGGCTCTAAAATGCATGAAGATACTCACTTTACTGAGTCCGATGACGATATAAATATCAACGTTGTAGTGTATGGAACTCGATGGTGCGCTTCCACTCAATATGTGCGGCGTTTCCTCGATCGCCATGATGTAGCACATACCTACCGGGATATCGATCGAGATCCAGAGGCTGCAGACCAGGTACGGTGGTGGACTGGAGGATATCTCAGCCACCCGACTGTCCAAATTGGTGGTGATATCTTGGTCGAACCTCTTTCCAATGAGATCCGCGCATCTCTCGAAAAGAATAAGATAATTTAAAATTGCTCCCTCGACGCCCCATATCACCCGGAGAAGATCAATTAATGAATCCCCTATTTGAAAAACTAGGCCTTAGTGAAATCAATCCTGGAGCTTGTTACGGTCCTGAACAATGGATCGAAGATCCAAATGGAAAACTGCTGGTCTCATACAATCCAACAACAGGTGAACCATTGGCAAAGGTGATCCAGGCTTCAACTTCAACCTATGAGCAGGTTGCTGCTTCCGCCCAGCAAGAATTCCTTTCCTGGAGGGAAGTTCCCGCTCCAAAACGGGGCCAAGTAGTCCGGGATCTTGCTGATGCTTTACGCGAGTATAAAGAACCTCTGGGCGATCTGGTTTCACTTGAAATGGGGAAAATTCGCCCAGAGGGACATGGTGAAGTCCAGGAGATGATCGATGTCTGCGATTTTGCTGTTGGTCTTTCGAGACAGCTGTATGGCCTGACCATGCAATCCGAGCGACCCGGTCACCGCATGTACGAACAATGGCATCCATTGGGTGTGGTAGGTGTCGTTACAGCTTTTAACTTCCCCGTCGCAGTATGGTCATGGAATGCTGCCATCGCCGTTGTTTGCGGCGACCCGGTCATATGGAAACCCTCCTCGCATGTCCCACTATGCGCGATCGCCGTACAACACATTACCAACCGGGTCATGTCTGATCACGGGCTCAGCGGTGTTTTCAACTTAGTAATCGGTTCTGGTCGACAAGTAGGCGACTTGATGCTCTCCGATCAACGCCTGCCGCTGATCTCGTTTACTGGTTCAACCAAGATTGGCAAGCATGTCTCTCAAACTGTTGCCAACCGCTTTGGTCGCACAATTCTCGAACTAGGTGGTAATAATGCCATCCTGGTTGCTGGTGATGCTGACCTTGATCTGGCTGTGCGTGCTGTCCTTTTTGGAGCTGTCGGCACTGCTGGGCAGAGATGTACAACTACCAGGCGCATCATCGTTGAGCGTACTGTCGTCCCCGAGTTTTCCCAACGTTTAGTCAAAGCGTACCAGCAGGTGACTCTAGGTGATCCGCTTAACAAAGATTCCTTGATGGGTCCGCTTGTTGATGGCGCCGCAGTCGAAGAAATGTTTGACGCCCTTCAACAGGCTCAAGCAGAGGGTGGTGAAATCCTCACTGGAGGCAAAATGCGTCCCGATCTGGGACCAAACTTCGTCGAACCAACTATCGTTAAAATGCCTGAGCAGACCCAAATCGTCAAACAAGAAACCTTTGCACCTATCCTCTATCTTCTGGAGTACGACAACCTCGAAGAGGCAATCGCTATCCATAATGATGTGCCTCAAGGATTATCGAGCGCCATATTTACGGATAGCGTGCGTAAAGCGGAGACCTTTCTCTCTGCCAATGGGTCAGATTGCGGAATTGCGAATGTAAATATCGGCACGTCTGGTGCAGAGATCGGAGGGGCATTTGGTGGCGAGAAAGAGACCGGCGGTGGGCGCGAATCGGGTTCAGATGCCTGGAAAGCATACATGCGCCGCCAGACGAATACGATCAATTTCTCACCTGATCTACCCTTAGCTCAAGGTATAAAATTTGGAGATTAATTCTCCAGAGGCTTAATCCTTATTAAGGGCAAGTTTGCGTAATCCAGTATCAGGATCGAAGATCCGCAAAAATCGCTCATTATAAACATCGATAAATATCTCAGCGGTGGCACTGATGATTGCGGAGTCCAAGTGCCCGCCGATCATGTTGAAGTCGGTATCCGTGGCGGTGATGTGCAGATGTATAAAAACTTCATCATCCACAATGGAAATATTCCCCATCAGACTGGTCAATTCATAGTCCCCAATGAACTCTCGGAATATATAATCCTTACTTTCCAGATTGATGTATCCGATTCTTGTCTGTCGAATCGCGCCGATCCCCATTACTCTCCCTGATTCAATTTTATTTTCCCTGCAAAATCTCTTTAAAGATTCGATGATTTCCTCTCCTGGGTCAAGTCTGACGATATACCTGTCACCAAAATCTCTAAATTCCATTGATGCCTCCTGTAATCAAATCAATCACATTTTCATGTAACTAGCCAAGAAACCGTTCTGCAAAGAGCTTTGGTAAAGCCAAATTCACAAATAGCCATTAATGTTCAATTACTTAAATTCTAAGGGGCTGTCGCAGGATTATACCTTGACAGCCCCAAAATCGATCCAATAAACTCTAAAAAGATACTCTTTTCGTGTCCAAATTATTCAAATTACTTGTCCTTCTTTTTATTCGGTTTATCTTTGTTTTTATTTTGCTCCGATTTGCCCTTAACCTTTAGATCTGAGTCATACTGGTCAGCCATGATCTGCTTGATCTGCCCCCACCCCAATCCTTCCTCTACTCTCATATCTAGGATCTGCTCAACCGGGACGCCATATTGCTCACTCAGTCCTAACATCAAATCGATCTCACCGAAGCCTAAATTATAGTCACAGAACCAAGTCATGATCATTTCATAGGATACACCATATTCACTTGCTAATTTGGATCCTTTCGGATGTGGATCGGCACCTGTGCATGTGCCATCATCTTCATCCGGGGGATCTTCATCAGCATCTGGCGGTTCTTCGGTTGGCGGAAGGGACTCGCAATCCGAAATGATCGTCATTGTCATCCGGCTGCGCTGATCTGGCCAATTAACCTCCTGGGCTATGTAAATCCGTAGTTTTACCTCACTTTCTCCCAGCGCTTCCATCCAGTCCTCTTTCATGGAGACTTTGACATCAAAGACGTGTGATTCTCCAGGAAGTATCTCATCCCAACTACTTGGGACCATTGTGACCTGATCCACATACGCCTCACCTTGAAGGATTGTGAATCCCAAAAGTACATCAACTGCGATATCCTCTGGCTCATCAGATTTATTCACTATCGTTCCAGAGAGCATATTATCCTGGCTACATGCTATCACCTCAACTTCATCACGTTCAAAAGAAAGTTCTGGATGAGCTTCTGGATCTATCGGAGGTGGTGGCTGACGATCTTCGGTATCTCCCTCCAATGATTCAACCCTTAAAGCCAGCCAGGTGCCATCCGGTATCAATTCAAATGTCAACCGCACCATATCGCCTGCATTGGTTGATTCACTCCCTGGTGTACCACTATCAACGATCACTTCATTGCCACCGATCTTCCATTGGTTACCTTCTATTGAATCAACGAAACCGGTGAAGGCACCACCGTGATCGTCAGTGAAAGCAGGCTGAACGCTATCGGCTATCCATTCATTTCCCTTTATGTAGCCTCCGACCAGGATAAAATCTCCAATCTCCGGTTTTCCAGATATGCGGGTTCCCCCTCTCACGGTTACAGGAACTCCACTGACACTCCATACTTTCTTTTCTTTCGAGTCCAATACACCTTGAAGGACAAAAAGGAAATTCGGTTTTGATAGAGGCTTACCGGGTTCAGTGATAATACCCTGCCCCGATACAATATAAGCTTCAGATTCTTCATTGGTTACCAGCACACTCCCAGATTCAACTTTGAACAGGGATTGGCCTGTATTTTCAACCAGTATATTGAATGTTGTTCCTTTCACACTGGCTGACCCGGTTGGTGTCATTACACTGAATTCAGAACTCCCACCACGTAGTGGAATCACCTCGTGTTCTGTTAAACCTGCATTCTGAATCAGTTTTACTCGTAGGATATCGCCCCAATTACCATCGATTTTATTGAGTGCCAGATCCGTATTTGGAGATAGGGTAGTCTGCGAGCCATCAAAAAATTCCAGTGTAACCCATGAATCATCGCCGGTGATGATTCGTTGCCCGGTACCAATCATATCCCCATTGGATACTAATCGCAATTTCGTCTCAGAGCCCAAATTAGCCACTTGAACTTTACCTGATAAATCGGTTAACATCACCCTGTGGGCTGATATGGGACCTAATAAATAATAACCAGCTCCAGCAACAAGGATGCAAGCCATCATGAGCATCAACGCCAATCCCCCCAAAATTGGTACGAACAGCCACTGGCTATTTAAAACACTGGCTCTCGATCTCTTTGGTTGTACTTTCAAAGCTTGCTTTTCCTGCGCAGCTTTAATAATTTTTCTCTTATCAGCTTGTACTTTCTGTGGGGATCTTTCCGGATGTGGAAGAATGCGAATCTCGGCCGCTAACCTTACCAGAGACCCTGTTTCGCTGGAATTGGTATCTTCGCTTTTAACGAGGCGGTCTAATGGCACACCCTTTTCCAGTGCATGCAACTTTTCTTCAAGTTTTTCGTCATAATCAGACATTAGTGACCTCCCACCGGATCAGGATTTCCCTTAAGACCAATAGTCCTCGACGCTGGAGACCCTTGATTGAATCCTGACTCTTGTTCATCACCTCGGCAACCTCACGGATTGACATCCCGTTGACAAAACGCATAATAACCACATCTCTCTGATTCGCTGAAAGTCTTCCTAGTGCTCGTCCCAACTGCTCACTGGTTAATCCCTGCTCCACCAAATCAAGCGGGTCATCATGTGTTGCGATTTGATTCTCATCCAATCTAACATCCATGCGAATATTTGTCCTCCTGAAATGGTCAATCGATAAATTGCGCGCAATTCTAAACAACCACGCCTGGAATGAGAATTTTTCCTGGTTATAATCATGTAATGCGTTGATCATGCGAATAAAAACTTCAGATGTCAGGTCCTCTGCAGTCTGTAGATCTCCGATCTGATAATACAGGTAGCGGAAGATCCGCAGCTGGTATCGCTCGTAGAGCTCCACCACCACATCTGGATCTGCCTTTTGAGCTTTGTGGATCAGATTTGGCTTCAGTACTTCCAGCACAAAACCTCCAGGAACAAATTCCTTCTTCACTATATAGTTAAACGTATATCAGCGAAAAAAGAGTCACAAATTTCGCATCAATTCGACAGAAATTTTTCGAACAAATTGGCTGGTTTGATCCAATGATCGTTCCAAAATTGATTATTCCCATCAAATTTCCCACCCAGTTTAATTCTGCATCACCAATCTAATCCCAGATTCTCTGGAGTTATTCGGTAAATAATCGCCTCTTCATCTCTGAAAACTTCAGTTAAGTTTTCATCCCCGTCGGCATTAGCGATGAAATCATCATGAGCTAAATCAGTGAAAACGTATTCAGCAGCAAAGCGTTCATAAATCAACCTGGCAGGATCTTCGACCTTGCCTTTAGTAATATCCACCCAAAGTTCGTACAACTCTTTATCCTTAAGCTGGAGATATGTTGGGTCAAGTCCGATTAAATAAGAATTCCAGGTGTTATAGAAGAAAAGTCTAGGGAAATCGTCCCAATCGGTTTGAAAGACTCGAGCGCCTTCCAGTGTATTATGTTTTAACCAAGAGGATGCTTGCGCATATCTATCCGCAGGTTTTGATTTCTCCATACTGGCTTGAGCGTCCTGGACGGAGGACCACATTCCAACTAACATGATTAAAGCGACTACTCCAAGAGGGAGCCAGATACTCAACGCGCCACGCAATCGACTGCTCAACTTCGAATCAACTGACCTAATTTCAGTTCGCTGCCGATTGGATCGATTTGACTCCCATTCAGCTATTAATGGCGTCCATGCAAAGGCAGCAAAGATCAATACAAAAGGCGGAAGATATTCTATAAATCGTCGTGCTTGGAAGAGCAGCAAACCAGTGACGATCGCCATGAATAGCGCTGTAGCCGTCCTTGTATCCATTCGTCGACTTCGCATTCCAAGTGCAACCACGCCACTCATGAAGATCACCAAGGCTAGGAATGAGTTCTCTAATAGCTGACCGGTATCATACGGGTACCATTCGTTTCCTACTCGCACTGACGTTGCATTTATTAACTTCGGCAGCGTATGGCGGACGCTAAAAATCACATTATGGGGAAAATATGGATTGACCAAAAGTCCTAGAAATATCCCACCAACAACATAGTAGAGAGGAACAAGATTGAATTTTCTTTCGATCATCCAGGTAGAGATGAGGTAAACCCCAACCAGGATCAAAATCATCGGAAACCCATCATACATCCAAACATAAATGAAGGACAATGGCAACAAATATCTATACTTTTTTTGGAGGAGAAAGTGGAGTCCCAACACAAGTATCGCCAGAGATAAAGACTGAGCGCGAGGCATAATCATTCGATAAAGGAATGCTTCGGATATCACCAATAATCCCAAGGCCCAAAGCGCGGCGTAAGGTAGCTGCTGTCCTCGCAGCAGCCACCAAACGCTGAGAAAGGTGAGACTTGCGAAGAATATACTCGCCCACTTCGCGCCCACAATGAGATCTCCATATGTAAATGGGATTAATGCGACATGGAAAAGAAAATGGTGATCATAAAACTCGCCGGAACTCAGTATTGTTAACGGCAACCAGGGAAAATCAGGTTTTAAACCCTCAAAACGCATTATTTGAGCGAATCGAATGTGATAATAACCATCATTGCCCGCAAGGTTGGGGGTGGAGAATTGAATCAGATAAAGAGAAACCAAGAAAACGCCAAATAGGATCAACCCCCATATAAGCTTACTGGAAAATAATGTTTGCAGTGCTTTTCGAAGCCGGCCCAGAGGATACTCTGGGTTAAGCAACAATTGTGAATATTGGCTTTTATCCATGATCAATTCAAAACTGCGCAGCTGCAGGTCGGAGATTAACCAACCTGCAGCACATGCAGTCACTTTATATTTTCGCTTGGATCATCCTTGAATTCGAGCACTTTTTTGGATTTGTCCAGATCAATATCATTCACTAGAAAGAATTTATCTTGGGAAGGAGGAATGAAATGATTCAATCATCCTTCTCTTCGTCATCATCGTCGCTGTCATTGTCGTCATCATCGTCGTTGTCGTTACTGTTGCCATTATCATCATCATCGTCGTTGTCGTTCCCGTTGTCATCGTCGCCGTCGTTGTCGTTCCCGTCGTCATCGTCGCCGTCGTTGTCGTTCCCATTGTCATCGTCGCCGTCGTTGTCGTTCCCATTATCATCGTCGCCGTCGTTGTCGTTCCCGTCGTCATCGTCCCCGTCGTTGTCGTTCCCGTCGTCATCGTCCCTGTCGTTCTCGTTCCCGTCGTCATCGTCCCTGTCGTTCTCGTTCCCATTATCATCGTCGCTGACGTTTTCGTTCCCATTATCATCGTCGTTGACGTTTTCGTTCCCATTATCATCGTCGCTGTTGTCATTCAAGTTATCATCAGCGTTGTCGTTGTCATTCCCGAATTCGTCATCATCGTCATCGTTAGCGTTTCCATCCTGATCATCGAAAACGTCACTGGCTAATTCAATTTCACTGGCGATCAGTTTCCCATCATGGGTAAGAATGGCATGTACCTTCACTGTATCACCGATTTCGACCACGTGCTTAATCTCGGTCAGTTCGTTGATACCAAACACCTGATCAACGAATTCTAAAGCTGTGTCTGAAATCAAAACAACAACACCAGTAATCTCAATTTCTTCTCCCGCGCCATCTTGAGAGGCGATTAGGGCCTTTTCAACGCTGTTTTTGACCGTCTCAGGTGCGGTAGAAAGCACAGACTTTAGTGCGATGGCGTAATCGAAGAGGGCCTTTGTCACCTGTTCACTTAATTCAGCACCACGAGCGGGATCAGCTAGCAATACGATTTGCAGATCTCCCATTGCATTTTGTATGTAAAGTTCAAATTCGGCGGCTGCTTTTTCCACATCTTTATACCGTCCTTGTTCCAACAATTCGGTAATTTCATCCATTCGTCTCTGAGCGAAGCGTAAATGCAGCTGTGCCCGATTATAAGCATCCCCTGTTAGCGCAACCTGTGTATACTCCAGGCCGGTCTTCACTGGATAAAGCGCATCTCCAGGTAGCGCCGCTTGTGAAGCATATGCTGTCGCTGTTGCGCCTCCGAAAACCATCACGACAGCAATTAGCACTACCATGATAGTTGTGACTAGTAGTTTTTGATTTCTGTTATTCATCGAATTTACCTCATTTTGATCAGATTTTTGTTTAAACAAGCTGATAAACCAAGCCAATAGAGATCTTGATCCATCCACAGGCATAGCTTCTAATTCGCTCATGAACCTGTCACGCCTTTGGGACACCACCTGGGCTTCCCGCTCAGGAGTCATGCGCAATAATTCAATCTTCTCCATTAACTCAGGGTTAATAATATTTTTGTTTTCCTGTGATTTACCCATTGTTTTCCTCGTGTTCTATATCGATTAGCATTCGACGTAGCGAACCTAATGCTCGATACTGCATTGAACGTGTTGCATCAACGTTCTTTCCTAATACTCCTGCAACTTCTTCGTGTGTCCAGCCTTCTAAAAATCTCAATTGGATGACCTGTTGCTGTTCTGGCGGTAAGTGCAAAATTGCTGCTCGTACTCTTTCCCGCTCGAATTGTTCCGAAACCATCTCGTCAGGATTGGAGCCTGGATCGATATGTTCGTCAATCTCCATTTGTACCTCAGGAAGTGGCTGGCGTCGGTAAAAATCTGTGATCCAGTTATGCGCAACCCGGTAGAGATATGCTCGGACATTTTCTGTTGGTCCGCCTCCCCGAGATATCACCCCCAGAAACCGGCTGAATGTTTCTGAAACACAGTCTTCCGCGGTCGTATTATCTCCCAATAAGCGTACAGAGTAGCGAAATATTCCTGGGCTGTATTCATCATAGATCTCGATCAGGTCTTGTTTTGTATATGATTTTGTGCTTGGAACCTGCAGTGTATTAATATTCATGCTCATTTACCCTTTATGACACAAGAATCATCGATATGTGACGTTTTCAATTATAATTATCTGATATTCTAAACTTATATTAATATTTTCATATAGATTTATAAACCTTATTCTAATGTTCGAGACTCACTGGGTTGATGAAAAAATAAACTCTAACGTATATACTCTTTGTATTGAAAATTATTCTATACCCTCATTTCTCGAATAATGGAGGCTGATATGAAAGATTCGGTTGTATCGATCAAGGACTTCACCAAGTCCTATGGTGATTTTGTGGCTGTTAATCAAATCAACTTCGAAGTCACCCGCGGGGAGATTTTTGGGTTGCTAGGTCCAAACGGCGCTGGTAAGACAACTACTTTGGAATGTTTGGAGGGTCTTCGCCAACCAGATCAGGGGTCGATGCACATCATGGATGTTGATCCACAACGTGATTCGGCAAGCCTTCGCAACGTGATTGGTGTTCAGTTGCAAATTTCCAGCTTACCAGCCAATATGACCGTGGAGGAATCGATGAAATTCTTTTCCGCCTATCATCATGTTCAACCTCGTTTTGAAATCCTGTCACGCCTGGGTCTAGATGAAAAGCGCAAGACACAATACTTTCAGCTATCTACCGGACAGCAACGCCGGTTAGCTCTCGCCCTGGCCATCAACCACAACCCTCCCGTGATTATTTTGGATGAACCTACTGCTGGTCTGGATGTCGCCTCCCGCTCGGAGCTACATGACATGATGCAGGAGCTGAGAGATCAAGGTTCTACCCTTATTCTTGCCACACACGACATGGCCGAAGCTGAGAAGATGACCGATAGGGTTGCTATCTTGTTGCGAGGGGAGATCGCTGCCACAGGCTCCCCTCGCGAGCTAACCGCAAAGGGTTCTGGATTGACAAAGGTCTCCGTACGTACAGAGCTATCACAACTTCATGATAGTGGTCAAAATTTCCCAGCCGTTACACAGGAGCGTTTCGACGATGAATATGCAATCTATTTCAGCACTGACCCTGGACCAACAGTATCGGCTATTCTCGATTTCATTTCGTCAAATGGTGATAAGTTGATCGATTTACGCGTTGAACGACCGTCTCTTGAAGAACGATTCCTTGAAATCACTGCCAATGGAGGTGCGGAATGAACGCTTTTGCTAATCATTTCCTCTTCGAATTCAAAACGGGACTGCGTAATCCAGGCGCGATGCTTATGCTTTATCTACTTCCATTCGGTTTTTACGCCGTTATGGGTCTCGTGATGGTTCAAATCAATCCTGGTTACGTTGAATTACTGATCCCTTCTATGGTTGTATTCACAACCATGTCAGCCGCTATTCTCGGACAGCCAAATGGATTAGTCGAGGCTCGTGAATCTGGGATATATCGGAGTTTCAAAATTAACGGCGTACCGGCTCTATCCATACTCGCTACTCCAGCTGTTTCAATGACCACGCATGTGTTGATCGCTTCTGCTATCATCGCTTTGACCGCGACACCTTTCTTTGATGCCATACCCCCTGAGAACTGGTTAGCTTTTCTCTTGGTTACCCTCTTAGCTATTTTCACATTCGCCACGCTGGGCATGTTGATCGGAGTGATTTCAAGTAATTCCCGATCAGTTGTACTGTGGTCTCAGCTCATTTATCTACCAAGTATATTACTTGGTGGCATGATGATCCCAACTGAAATTTTGCCAGAAGCTGTACAAAGATTCTCCGGCTTGATCCCCAGTACCTATGTGATGCAGGCCTATTTTGGATTTGCATACAATCAGGAGACAATCATCGATCCCCTACTCTCAGTGCTTGTTTTGTTGGCGAGCGGTATCCTCGCATTATTCCTATCCGTTTACTTGTTCAATTGGGACAGCCAAAACCAGACTCGCCGGGCTTCCCCGTTATTCGCATTGCTGATACTTGTCCCTTACATAATCGCTATTTTGATTAGTTAACCCAATGTGCAAGTAATTTTATTTATCGCTAGAAATCAATGAAAATTGTCATTCTGAACGAGCGAAGCCTGAGTCCTGAGCCTGCGAGGGAGAGTGAAGAATCCCTTAAGCTATGGAAAGCAGCGGTCTCAGGGATGATTCAGCTCCGTAAATTGGAGTCTCAGCATGACATTTTTCTGAGTAAACCGAAACTTGCACATGGCGTTAGTTAAATACATCTGGACACGAACGATCTTCTCCTGGTTAAATGATATGCTGAGAATAGGGAATGCCTCGACCAAATCATATGTTTAGTATGCGTCCATAAAAAGTCAACCAAGATATCATCAAATATCAAAATATCTGCTATTTTATCTCTAACAATTGAGACGCTTTTAGGGAGGTTCATCAATAAACTGATCCAATTAAGTGAGATCGCTTCTTGATTCTCGACAATTACCATTTTATCCATATAGCGAGAATCCATAAGATGACCGAATATATAATTGATTACCTGCCACCAAATTTCCACCTGATTATTTCAAGCCAAGACAATCCCTCTCCCCAGATTGCCCGACTACGGGCTAGAAGAGAATTGTTGGAGATCGACCCTCAGGATCTGCTCTGATCTCAAATGACCTGGCGCCTTGTGTATTATTTCAGTCGAAACTCTGATCAAGTTTTGCCGGTGAATCTTGGGTAAATACCACATCCTGCAATATAATCGAGGGAAATCGAATGACGACATCTCTCAGAAAGAACAACTTATTCCTCCGCCATGTTGCCTTACCCAGCGATCATGGTTCCTGGGTGTTTCTTCTCAGCCCATTATTGATCGGTTTATTCGCCGGAAATTCCTGGAGTTTGGCGGCAGTTTTTCTGATTATCGCCTCTTTGGCAGCATTCTTAATTCGGCAACCAGTGACTATCGTCGTCAAAGTATATAGCGGCAGACGAGGACGCCGTGATCTTAATGCGGCCTGGTTTTGGATCGGGGTTTATGGCTTGATCGGTGCATTGGCTCTGATCGGGTTGGTTTGGCAGGGCTTTGCATATCTTTTTATACTGGCATTACCAGGTATGCCTGTCTTCGCCTGGCATCTCTATCTGGTTAGTAAACGTGCTGAGCGACGCCAAATAGGAGTGGAAGTTGTGGGGAGTGGAGTGCTCGCCTTGGCAGCACCAGCTGGCTATTGGATTGGAGTCGGCGCACTTGACCCAATTGGTTGGTTGCTGTTGATCTTGACCTGGCTTCAATCCGCAGCTTCGATCGTATACGCCTACCTCCGCCTTGAACAGCGCCAGCTTGGTGCAATACCTGATATCAAAATCCGGCTGAAAATGGGACAAAGAGCGCTTCTCTATACGACTTTCAACTTGGTTTTTGTTGCTATACTTTCGATACTCAATGTTGTTTCCTTAATGCTCTCTATTCCCTATGCACTACAGTGGGGGGAAACGATTTGGGGCACCTTCAAACCCGCAGTGGGTATGCGTCCAACAGCAATTGGTCTTCGCCAGCTGATTGTTAGCAGCCTATTCACGGTGCTTTTCATCCTAGCCTGGTAATCAATTAATTTACAATTGACAAGATATAAGGTTTTATAGTGAATGTATAAAATTCAATCCAGGAATCTCAAAAGGATGAAAAGCCTCATTACATGATGGGCTTTAAGAAGTCATCACCTAATACGGCATTTATCATGTAAAATGGTATCTGCACTGTTCAATCACTTGTCTCATCCGGTGAGTTATGTGAAAAGGAGCCCCGATGCCAGTAGAGAATGCACAAGAAAACCCAGAAGAAGAGAAAGCGGAAGAGGTCGAAGAGGAA
>Ga0209536_100001270_pt1 | contig 41859 bp, 36 predicted proteins | sample DeeMarSeWOR28_12_FD_187461 | JGI IMG/M metagenome (GOLD analysis project Ga0209536, IMG submission 187461) | Marine sediment microbial communities from White Oak River estuary, North Carolina - WOR-2-8_12 (SPAdes) (version 2) | ecosystem: Environmental > Aquatic > Marine > Intertidal zone >...
TTATCCATATCTACATGATGTTGAGGTAACAAGCATTGATTCTCCAATTGAGAGATCAATACCTGGACAGGTTTTACCAGTTCAAGCAACCATTACAAACGTTGGTCAATACGCAGAATGCTGCATACCAATTGATATACAGATTGGTCAAGGAGTAGTAGTTGGTACATTATTGACTGAAGATATGTATTATGTATTACCTTCAGGATGGACAGATGAACATAAGAATTATGTCTCTTATTATGGTTGGAGTCTATCTTATACATCTAATTCTGGAGGAACATATCGTGAAGCAATATTGCCTTATTACTATGCATTACCAGACTATGTATTCTATACCTATGCAATTGATACATCAACCTATCCTGGTTTGAAGATCTTTTTCAAATCATATGTCAACCACTTTTCAGGCCAAGGACTCTATGCACTTGAAGCAGGTTACAGCCATGACGGAATAAACTGGTTTGCAACCTGGCATGAGGAGCCTGGTAGCAGTGGACAATACGCTGTGGAATGTGACGCTACAGGTGGATCTGCAACAACGTATGTTGGTTTCTGGATGAAAGGTGATCCATGGTATATCAACTACTGGTATCTTGATGATGTCGAAATACAAGCAGTTGAGCTGGTAGAAGAATTTTCTGACAGCATGTGTCATGGTCCTGACTTGGAACCTGGTGATTCCAGAGTATTTGAGTTTGACGACTGGACTCCAGCAGCTCTCTTAGAAGAAGAAACAACCACAAATGACTATCTCATAAAAGCAACAATTGAGATGGAAGGAGACAAAGACCCAGGTAACGATGTCAAATCAGGTAAATTCACACTTGATTTCTGGCATGACTCTGAAATCGAGGTCGCAAGCCCTGTCCTTGGAGAGCCAGAGACATGGTTAGGCTTTGACGATGGAACAGCTGTAAACGCTCTAGGATTAACCGCTGGCGGAACATTTGAGTATGCAATACGTTTAACACCAGATGAACTTGCTGATTATGGCGGTGATGTAATATCTACTGTCAAACGTCATCATGATTGGAATACACCATTCACAATGAGCGGAAACGTCAAGATATATGAGCAAGGAACATCAACAACACCTGGTGCTCTAATAACAGAACAAGCATTCTCTTGTTACGAGGCTGACTGGCATGAAATACCACTTGATAATCCAGTAGATATTTCTGGTGATGAGGATATTTGGGTATCTATAGAAGTTACACATTTATCTGGTCAATATCCAGCTGCAATGGATGCTTCAAATAACTATCCTGGAAAAGGAGACTTTATATATCTATCCAGTTGGGTTGAAGTAAGCATCTATGGATTCTATTGTGACTGGCTTATAAGAGCTGGAGTAGAATCAGGAGATGGACCCGGTGGAATAAAGGTATACATACAGCCAGGAATGCAAGATGTTGAAGCTCTTGCAACAAACCATGGAACATTCCCAGAACTTGACTTAACCTGTTGGGCTGAGATATATGAGTATATCACAGATCCAGAAAACGGAACACTACTCTATGAAGACAATATAACAAATATTGATCTAGACGATCCACTCGGTGGCACAAAGACCCTAGTATTTGATGACTTCAACTTTGCAAATGAAGGAATATATGGTTTATTCCTTAACATGCCTGATGAAAACGATGATAAACCAGGTAACAACGCAGAGGCTTGGGGTATTGGTGTTGATGACACCGATCCAGTATCAAGTCATACACTGAATCCAGCAACTCCAGACGGTGATAACAACTGGTATGTAAGTGATGTTGAAGTAACACTAGATGCATATGATCCAGAAGTTCTTGGAGTATCATCTGATGTGAAAGAGATCAAATACAAAGTCAACAATGGTGCAGAACAAACAATAATCGGTGACCATGGAACATTTGTTGTAGATACAGACAAGGATAATCTACCAATTGAATACTGGGCAATAGATAATGTTGGAAACGTAGAATCACACCACACATTCACAATCGATATGGATCAAACAAATCCATTAATTGACCTAACATACGAATGGACAAACAGTGACAACCCAGGAAGCTGGTGGATGATATTTACAGCCAATGCAACAGATGCAACAAGTAAGATGGACCGCGTAGAGTTTTATCTAAACGATGTATTACAAGAAACTGTAACAGGACCTGGACCAGAATATGTATGGCAGTTCCTATACAGCGGTGGACTACACATAACAATAAAAGCAGAGGGATACGACAAAGCTGGAAACATGAAAGACGATGAAATCATTGACCCAGATAGCATCAACTTAAACACCAACACACAACAAAAACTAGTCCAAAAGACAGTTGAAATACTCGGTCTATAAGAAAACCAGAAACACACATAAATAAAAAATAAAGGGTGAATTTTACACCCTTTTATCTCTCTTTTTTTAGCTTTTTAAAAAATAAATTTGTAAAAGTTATTTACCAAATTCTATTTTATTATTAACTATAATATCTTATATTATACATTAATAATAAAAAATATTATTAATTTTTTAAATTTCTTTCTAAATAAATATGCTTAAATATTATTAGTAACATCACATATTAATCTAAAATAACCATTATTAAAAAATTTTTTAACTAGTAAATTATATTAAACAAAAAATAATATTATTATATTGTTAATTAAATATAAATGATTATATAAATATTTAGAAAGATTTTTAAACAAGAGTGCTATATAAACTATTAACAATGTTAATTGGGGAGGCAAAATATGCAAGATATAAATAAAATAAACCCTAAAGTAAAAAATAAGCTGTTGAATGCAACGAAATTTTCGATGGTATTACTTATAGCAGCTATTCTGTTTATAAGTGGGGCTGTCTCAGCAATACACATCCAGGGAAATTCAACGAAAAAAATTGTAAAGGGAACTGATGCATTTGCAGTTCCATTATTAGATCAAATAAAAGATATGTATAGGGACTATGTTCCTACATCAATGACACGTACAGACTGGCTTCAATATGATGATGGTGTATGGGATAATGCCTTTGCACCTAGTAGTGGAGTTGAGATGTGGTGTGCAAATAGATTTACACCTACAGAGCTTGTTGGTCTTGATGGAAAACAAATTGAATCTGTACACTTTGCTACATTTTGTTATCCTGGGGATACACAAACTGATACTGGAGAAATCCAGATTTATGACGAAGGAACATCATCAGCACCTGGCGCTTTATTAACATCTGAATCATTTGAAGTTACCGCAACAGGTTATTACACTGAAACCTGGCATGAAATTACACTTTCAGCTCCAGTAATACTTGATGATACAAAAGACGTCTGGCTATGTGTTTACTTTGACAATGTCGTATCTGGAACATATCCAATGTCAACAGATGGGGCAGCTAATTATCCAGAAAAATCATTATGGTTCTCAGTTGACGGATCATCATGGGATGATCTGACTGAAAGTTATACAACCTATAACTGGATGCTCCGCGGACAAGTAGAAGAATCAGTCTCATATGAGCATGATGTTGGTATTAAAAGTATTGACAATCCACAAACTGGTGCCGCATTTGAAGATTTACCAGTAGAAGTTACTGTTAAAAATTATGGCGAAAACCCAGAAATAGATGTACCAGTAAAAATATCGATATATAAGAACTCCTCTCTTGAATATCTAGATATTGAATATGTAACAGTACCTGTTGGTGTAGAAAAAACTGTAGAATTTAATGAGTGGACTCCAAATGATTGGCAGGTTTCTGAAAACTGTGAAATCGACTATGAGCTAGAAGCACAGTTGATATTTTCTGATGATAATCCAGTAAATAACTTCAAAGATGAAACAATTTCATTGACCTATCCATTCCTTCATGATACAGCAGTGATTAGTATTGAAAATCCACCATTTGGACGAGGCATTCCTGCACAAACATTTCCAGTAAAAGCAACTATTAAAAATGTCGGACAGTACCCCTCTTGTTGTTACTTAACTAATGCAAAAATTGGTGAAAAGACTTATACAAACCAATGGCAGACATATGAATGGAGTGGAACTGGTGAATGGTTAAGATATCCATATGGATCTCATTCATATGAGCCTTCTGACTGTGGTTGTGGAGATTATTATGCTGCATGTTGGTATGGAAGTGGAAAAACATTTGATACCAGTTTTGTTACACATGCTCTTGATTTAACATCAGCTGGAAGCAGTGCAACTGTAGAAGTTTGTGAAGCCTTCCAAGATTTTGCTGGTTATGGCTATTGTGAAATCAATGTGTATTCAGGCGGATTTGATACCCATGGATCCGGTTCAAGCTACTATGAAGAACAGCTTTATTATGCAACAACTGATGAAATTCCAAGATATGGAATATTTAGACAATTTGCAATTGATCCAGCAAACTATACTGACCCAAGTGAGGTTTACATAGAGTTTTATTATAGTGACGACGGATATGGAAATGCTTGGGGATTTCACATAGATTGTGTAGCAATTCCAGAGATTGGATTTTATGAGAGCTTTGAATCAGAATTATTCCCACCAGCAGACTTTATAGTAATTTCAGAATATGATGAAGATGTTGCAGCAGTCATTCTTGATCCAGGTGAAGAAGCAATCCTAACATTTCCACAATGGACACCATTGCATCTTGATACAGGAATATCAACAACAAAAGAATATAATGTAAAAATAACATCTCATAACATAGATGATACAAATCCAGTAAATGATATTAAAGAATCTGATCTAATACTAGATTTCTATCATGAGATATTAATTGATGAAATTACCCAGCCATCAACAGGCCGTGATATATGGGATCTCCAGTTCAGCTTTGATGTTGAAGCTGCTAGTGGAGGTGCTGGAAATACCGGTATAGAATTTGATGGAACCTATTTCTATACTGCTCGATGGGGAAGCAATTTAATACATCAATATAATAAAAATGGTGTATTACAAAAGGAATTCTCAATACCCGGAGTATCTGGCCTTCGTGACCTAGCATATTGTCCTTTAGATGGACATTTCTATGGTGGAGCTGCTGGAACAACACTTTGGGAGATGGATTTTGACTCTGAGACTTTAGTTAACAGTTTTTCAATGCCAGTATCAGTTAGATCTTGTGCATATGATGATGATTACGATGCATTCTGGGTCAATAACTGGGGCAATGATATCACACTTATAGACAGATCTGGTACAATTCTTGATACCATTCCAAACACCATAAGTTTGTATGGTTCTGCATGGGATGGAATTAGTGAAGGCGGACCTTACCTATGGATATTCACTGGAACTTCTACAGGAGGCGGCTGTCAAATAGAACAGTATGAGATAGCAACTGGTACAATAACTGGTGAGGAACATACCGTAGGACTCCCAGGCGAATTAATTGCCGGAGGTTTGGGTGCTACTTCTGGCTTTGTACCGGGTACTTATACACTAATAGCCTTAGCGCAAGGAGATGGCGGTCTTCCAGATACAGCATTCTGCTATGAAGTTGCAAAAGGTGGCCCAAGTGGTGGAGGTTGGCCTCCAATCAGTCTATGGCTTACTCCTGGGACTTATCAAGTTCAATCAATTGTTAAAAATCAAGGAACATTCCCAGAAGAAGACCTAGCTTGTTCAGCTGAAATTATGGAATTTATTACAGATCCTTATAACGGATCATCTGTCTATAATGACTCCGTATTTCCATTTGACCTCAATCCATTAGGTGGTTCAAAGACCTGTAGCTTTAACAACTACGACTTTGCATTAGAAGGTCCTTATGGTTTATATGTTGAATGTGCACTTCCTGTAGATGACTTCCCAAACAACAATTACAGGGAGCTAGGAATTGGAATTGATAATTCAAAGCCAACAACTGTTCATACATTAAGCCCTGCAACCCCAGATGGTGAGAATGGCTGGTATGTCAATGATATAACTGTTACCTTAGAAGCTAACGATGGAACAGATGACTGGCAGTCTGGTATAGATGTAATCCAATACAAAGTAGGAAGTGGACCAGTAAAAACCATTTCAGGAGCGATGGGTTCATTTATAATAGCTGAAGACGGAGACGATATCCAAGTAGAATACTGGGCAATAGATAATGTTGGAAACGAAGAATCACACCACACATTTAAAGTTGATTTGGACCAAACACCTCCAAGTATAGAACTTAACTACGAGATAATTGACGGTAACTCAATTGAAGGCTGGACACTTGAATTCAATGCAACAGTAGGTGATGCAATGAGCGGTCTTACGTATGTAGAATTCTACCTAAACGATGTATTACAGGATACAGATGCAACAGGTCCATACTATACATGGAACTGGAAAACACACGGTGGACTAAAAGTAACAATAAAAGCTATTGCATACGATGATGCTGGAAACAATGCATATGATGAAATTGTAAATCCAAAGAGCCACAACACACATACACAGCAGTATACACAAAAGCCACTAATGCAAAAGATAATGCAGCTACAAATCGTATAGAACAGCTAAACTCGAAAAAATAAAAAATAAAGGGTGATATTTACACCCTTTCTCTCTATCTTTTTATTCTATGAAGATGAGGCGTCCCCTCAAACAGATAAATAAAAATAAACAAAGGAGACAAAAGATGAAAAAGAGTAAGTTAATAAAAAAGACCTTGACAATTTGTATTGCTACTTTGTTTTTTACTGTAATCTCTTCTTCTGTAAATGGAATAGATAATTATTCACTTCCATTGAAAGCAAGTTTATTTACTCCTCCTATGCCACAAGTTGAAGGAACATTGGGTGATAATAGTTGGTACATTAGTGATGTATATGTATCATTTCTATATGATCCAAAACTAGTAAAGGAAATTGGCTATTTTATTAATGGAGGATGGCATGAATATACTGGTAATCCATTCCTTGTCTCTGGGGAAGGTGAATATTTTATACCTTGGTATTGGATTGATGAGGATAGTATTAGACATGACATGTTTCCAATTGCATTTCAGATAGATACAACCCCGCCTACAATAAAACTTACAAAATTGATACTAGGTAACAAGGAAATTAGCTTTAATGCAACCTGTAGTGATTCAATAAGTGACATTGAATTTGTTGAGTTTTATGTAGATGATGAACTTAATATAACTGTTTATGAGGAACCATATACTTATTTATGGAAGGGATCAGGAAAACATATGGTATATGCTATTGCTTACAATTATGCAGGTTTAACAACACAAAGTGAAACACTTGATACTACCCCTAGAAGCAGGTCGTATAATATTCAATTTTTCCAAATGTTACTACAAAAGTTGAGCAATATTATTCTTTTAATTCAACAAATATACCTAAAATAATTTTTTTTCTTTTTTTCTTCTACTTCCAAAAACATTATACCATATCTCTTAATTAAGGTAAAAAGGAGTTAATATGAAAATAAAAATAATCTGTATAATTATTTCTATCCTGCTATTATCTTTTACTTTTAGTGGATGTTTTGAGAATGATAACAAGCCCACTGTGGATTCATTGTTAGATCAAATAAAAACCAATTTCATTAATTTCTTTAACAATGTTACTTCATATAAATTTAATAAAACAGGGGGGATTCGTATTATCGTAGTAGATGGGGCAGTTACAGAAGATTCTGTAACTATTTCTAATACAACTATGGTTGCAAATATATCTGACCAATCCTTAAAAATAATTAGTAGCTATACAAATCCTGCTCTGAAGCTAAATTCTACCTTAATGATTTATATAAAAGATAATTATAAATATTCAGGAGAAGGTGAAAAAGGAAATATCACATGGGAGATTGATGAATTAAATCCCGCATTAATTGCATCCAACTGGATTATATATTCAAATTTAGATCAATATGTTGATCAAATGACTAATGAAATACCACAAAAAGATACTGATATAACATGGAAGAGTCTAGAAGATGAGACTCTTGATAATGAAACCTTCTATGTTTTGCAACGCGAACATATTGTAAATAATACTAACCAAAATTACCCAGGTTTTGATCTTTATAAGCTATATCATACCTTTTTGTTTAATAAAACCGATTATAGACTATATAAAGTTAAGGTAGATATACAGCATGATATTAGAGGTGCTTATTATACTGGTGGAATTGATCAAAGATATGTAATTGGTCAAGATATATTCACTTTTTATGATTATAACGTTCCAGTAAATATTGAACTGCCCTCAGAACTTTCGTAATAATTATTAAAAAGTAATAAGGTAATTATTCATAAAAAAAATTTATCGTAAATATATGAATCTACCTATTATAAATCCTTTACATATTTCAACAATTTCGTAAATATCTGGCGAATTAACTTTTACTGTTACTTTTATCAGTCCAATTCCTCTTGGGTATAATAAAATACTCTCAGTTGAACCGACCTTTAGCTTTCCAATTACACCTGTATTAATTATTAACTGTCTTGGTAATAATCTTTTTTCAACAGATATGTCCCAGGTTATATCAAATAACTCGGTTTCTTCGTCATTTTGGATATCAACTTTAACATAACGTCCTAATCCTTTTTTAATATATACTCCAAGATTTTTAGGGTCAAATTCGATATTAACAATTATTTCGTTACCCCAAGCTCCTTCATCTCCAAAGGTATCCTTTGCCTTTGCTTTAACAGTATACTCTCCTGCTTTATCCCAAACATGTTCTACTTCTACTACTTCTCCAGGAGGATATGGCCCGATCCATTCATTCTCATATCCGTCACCCCAATCAATGTAGTAAAAAACATCATCTCTATCAAGATCGGTAGCGACTATCTCAAAATCTAGCTCCTCACCTGTTTTTCCTTCTTCAGGTCCTTTAATAATGGTTGGACAGGGTGGACGGTTCTCAACAATAAAAATCCCTGCAACATCTTCAGCAGTGTGCTGATATTTTACATCTTCCATTGCTGTAACATTTGCGTTGTTTAGATTATTTGTCTCTTCGCATTCTATAACAGTTGTGTTAAATGTTAGATATAAGCTCTCCCCATCATCTAATTCAGGCTCGTTATATGTAAAATTCCAATATATTTTGTTATTTGATAATTCTTCAGTATATGATATTTGATGTGAGCCTGAGGTTGTAATAGAATCTAGATTTGAAAATTCTAAACAATCTGGTAATTCATCTCTAATTTTTATGGTGTTGAGTGTATATTGATTAGTTGAATTTCTAAAGTAAGTCAATGATAGCTTAAATAATACAGACTCCCCAACTCTTACAGTTGTATTTTCATCCCAGTCATATCCATTCCAAACTTCTTTATTAAAATCAATTGTACCTGGGCATCTATTATTAAAAGTATTTGATGAGACTGTAATAGTTGAAGATGTAATTAATATGACAAGAGTAAAAATCAATCCAGTTTTTATCTTCATTTTTTTCCCCTAATTATTATATTAAGTGATATAATTATTTATAAATAGATAAGTATATAAATATTTTCATTTTTTATTCTTAAGATAAATGTTTTATACATATTAAAATTACTATATTAATTTTCCTTTTATTTTAAAAATAAAAAATAATAAATTAAAAATTAATTTAGAAAAATCATTTTAATTTTAAGTGATTGAATAATTTAGATAAAACTATTGAGAAATCAGATATGAATTTGTCCACCAAGTAGTATAGATGTTACAACACATAAGAAAGCAGTGACAATTCCGACTATTAACATTTGAATTCCATATATAATCATACTTTCATCACTTATTTTGGCCAAATATATCCCAAGAAGCATTAAAACAACCATAGTAAGTATAATACAAATATAAAAAGCAGTTTCTGGTAAGATTATACCATAATTTGAAATAAAAAAAGGTGAAATAACTATCATAGCAGCCATTGCTGGTGATACACCATCAACAATTGCTGCAAAAATTGTAGCAAATCTATGCGATTTTTCATGAACACTGTCTTTCATATCAGATAGCATTGCTTTCTTGATCTCTTTAAATTTTTTCTTCCGTTCAGCTTTTTCGGTCATATACGCTCCGCTTATTCCTGATATGCCCATTGCAATAGACCCTGCTAAACCAGCACTTATTATTATTATAGAATTCAATGTACCAGCAATATATGCACCTATTACAACACCAAGCATTGTTAGTGCTCCATCAAAAGCATTCATTACAAAATATCTGCGAGTTATTTTTCCTGCACCAGAAATCTTATGATATCTCTTCCATTTTTTCAAAGTTTTTTTAATCTTTTTTTTAACCATCTGTCTTCCACTTTTTTATTAAAAACCTATATTCTATTTGATTTTATAACTTTTTATTTCTATCAAATTTCGAAATTTAACAATATATTAGATTTTTAAAAAATACGATAACCTATCATTTATATAAACAATTGATTTCATCATATTAATATATTCCATTATAAGTTCAATACTATATATTTTACTAGAAGAGTGGTCTTATTTGCTATTTGACTGATATTTCATTATATACTTATATTGATATCAGACACTTTCCAGAATATATTAAATATATTTGTCAAATTAGTACTATATCTGTCAAAATATAAATATATACGGCATTTTTGTCAATAGTTATATTAACTAATTTTTGATTTATAAATGGTAAATCTAGAATAAAAATTGAGGGCGGAAGTAAGGAATGAAAAATAAATTGTATAAAAAAAATTTGATTGTTTTTATTATCACTTGTTTAATTATTATATTCTATGTTGCAAATGTTACATCAAAATATATTATTAGCTCTGTTGAAAACATCGTAGAAGATAATGAAAATATTGACACACATGAGGATTATGAGGAAATAATTACTTTTATTTATGGAGCATGTGATGAAGTAGTAATAAATAAAGATGGAATAATTAGAGATGTAGAGTTTTATTGTTGGGGTACATTTGGTGTAGAATTAGGCATTAGAGGTTGGATTAAACCTTTTAAACACATTCATGAAGTTGGTATATTTGATATATCGGCATCAAAATTTTTTGGAAGAATTATTCCCACTGATTATGATTCATATATCATTAGGGGTTATGCAATTGGTGAAATTGAATGGGGATGATTAGTATTATTATAGTTACGCTAATTCATAGCTCGTAATTTATATACTCCCTAATTGATTGAATATATGAGGTGAGGGGGGAAGTTCCCTGAAAAAAAGATATAATTTTCTTTTCATTCCCTCTTCATCTTATATAAAATATATTAAATTTTTATTCTACTAATATCTATTTCTTTATATTCCTATTCATCACAAAGATTATTTGTTGAAATTTAGACAATAATTTTCCCCTTTTTTTTATACTACTATTGATTTTTAATAAGAATTTGATTTTTAATTTTTACTGGAGGAATCTATATAATTAATCCTCCAAATAGGTTATCAATTATTTTATCGGATAAAAAACGACATAATGGAAAAATATATAAACTCATAAATCAACGTTAATATCAAAATAATTAAATATAATTGGTGTACATATAATGTGGGGAGAAAAATCTTCTAAAGATAAAAACATCGAAAAGACCGTGCATGAAATATTAAAATCTAGAGCAAGGTCCCGCATTTATACATATTTACTAAAAAACAATGGAGCTAGAGCTGATGAGATAATAAAAGGAACAAAACTTCATCCTAGCACTGTTAGAGAAACATTATCAAAAATGTATATACAAGATTTAATTTTTAGAAGGAAATTAAAAAATGATACTATAGGTAAAAATCCATATCTATATTATCCAATACCACCAATTGAACTTTTGAAAAGATATGCTACTGAAATTGAAGAAAGGTTAAATAAATTAGCAAATTTGGCAACAAAAAAGAACGATAGAAATTTCAAACCAGTAAAAATAAAGATAGCTGAGAGGGCAAAATAGATATGAATCTTAAACCATTTGCAAAACTAATAGTAAAACGACCAAAAACGGTCTTAATATTATTTACCTTAATTACATTAATAATTGGTTTGCAAGCCTCAAATATCTATATGGTATCAGATTTTTTAGAATATTTACCTAGTGATGATCCAATTGTAGAACTATATAATAAAATAATTGAGGAATTTCAGGTAGGTCCAACAATTATTATACTTCTAGATCAAACGGATCGACTGTATGATATCAGGGATCCTAAGGTTTTAAGTGAAATGGATGAAGTTGTACAAATGATAGATACCAGACCAGATGATAAAGACGGTGTATATTCTGTCAGCTGTTTATCGTCACTTATTAAAAAAGAAAATGCTAAACCTATCTCAGAAGGTGGAAACGGGAAAAATATAATCCCTGGTGATATCGAAGATATCTACTCATACATGCAAAAACTATCTATCACTATTATGAAAGATATACTGTATACTGATTCATATAAGGTTACTGTAATAGTAATCCAACTTTCTGATTGTGCGATTTTTGATGAGATATTATTAAAAGTTACAAATGCAATTGAAAACAGAGGAACAAAGTATGCAAAGATGACAATTACAGGAACAGTTGCTATGCAAAAGGCTATTCAGAAAACAAGTATGACTAACCTAATTACAATATTTCCAATAGCATTGGTTCTTGTTTCAATTGTTCTTTTCTTCTTCCATAGGACGTTTAAAGGTATAATTATTGCTTTCCTACCACCGACTTATGCAATTGTATTGACATTTGGGGTACTTGGTATAGTTCAACCAGAATTAACGATTATTTCTGTAGCCATTATTGCATTACTACTTGGTTTGGGTGTAGATTATACGATACATTTAATGAATAGATTTACAGAAGAACATGCCATTGAAGATAAAGTTGAAAGAATTGAAAAAATATTGAATTTTACAGGTCGTGCAGTTCTTTTATCAACTGTAACAACTATAATTGGCTTTACTTCTTTGATGATATCCAGCATATCACCTATTGTAACATTTGGTTTTGGATGTGCTATTGGAATTTTATTTTGCTTTATTTCTGCAATAGTTATTGTTCCATGTTTAGTGTTAATATTAAAATTTGAAAAGAAGGATCATGTTCCAAGTTGGAAAAAATTTGCAAAATTCATAGTTAACAATAATATGAGGATCATTTTTATTGCAAGTGTTTTGGCAATATTGTCATTAATTGTTTTACCGCAAGTAAAAACAGATGTTAACTATCTTGATTTAGCACCAAAAGGAATCCCTGAAGTTGAAGCGATGTACACATATTCAGAGAATTTTGGATCAGGAAGTAATTTCAATGCACTATTAATTGAAACAGACCCTCAAGGGTTATTAGATCCAGACGTCATTGAAAAGATATTTATAATGGAAGAGGAAATGAGAGAAGTTATCAGAGATGAGTTCCCAGGTATTGATGAAGAGAGGCTTAAGAAATCAATATATTCTGTTGTTGATGAGATAAAACCAGTTACCGATATAATAAACAGAAGTATTATAATACAAAAACTAACAGAGCTTGTTGATGCTGAAAAAATAATTTTAGATATGGTAGCAGAAGAAGGAATAATAAGTAAAGATTTTTCAAAAACAATAGTATCAGTTGCAATCCCAATTGGTACTGGAATTGAAAAAATTACCAATATAATTAACAAAATTAATAAAATTGCAGCAAATACTATTTTACCTCATAATGGACGAGTATCAAAACTTACCGGCCAAGATGCAATTACAATTACTGTGAATAACAAGCTTACTAATGAACAAGTTCGATCTATGATACTTGCATTAATTCTAGTTCTTGCAGCATTAATAATTATTTTTAATTCATCAATTTACGGATTTCTGACTATGATACCTGTTATATTTGTTTTGATGTGGGAACCAGGCTTTCTTGTAGCCTTGGATATACCGCTTTCACTTGTAACGATTTCAATTGCTGCTATAATGGTAGGAATAGGTATTGACTATGGCGTGCATATTACACATAGATTTAGGGAGGAAATGTCCAATGGTTCAACAAAAATAGATGCTATAAAGACATCAATTGAAAAGACAGGTTCATCACTAGTTGAAGCAGCCTTAACAACTATTGCAGGAACTTGTGCTATTTATTTTGTAAATATAAATACTCTCAACGAATTTGTAACAGTTGTTGTTTTAATGACAGCTCTTTCTTGTATTGCAGCAGCTTTGATTTTACCAATATTTTATAATCTAAAGTTTGTAAAATAAAACTATTAACCATTTTTCTTTGAAAATGCTTTAAGAGATTTAATAAAAGGAATATCAAAAATAAAGTTAACAATTAAAATTACAACACCAATAATTAATTCTCCATTATACATCACAGTATTATTTTCTAAAAATCCTCTAATATACCAATCAAATATTAATAAAAAGCTAACAGTAATCGGTAAGATAATTAGTAAAGGTGTAAACAAAATCTCTGTTCTAATAAGCTTAGAATAGTTGTTTTCTTTTTTTATAAACTCCATATCTTGTTTGCTCATAAAGCCTTCACACCCCTATAACACCTTGATAGATAATTGGATCCGGATAATTAAATCCTAAGTATGGTATACTTATCCAAATAATAAACAACATAACAGCAGGTACCATCTGAATCATAAAATCATCATCTATCCACCAGAATTTTTTAGTTTCACCAATAACTGCACCAATAGCTCCAAAAATAGATGCGATAAGAAGCAGTCTAATATCTGCCTTATACCACGAAATCATAAAAAATAACATACAAATTACAAATCCAAATATATAAACATATTTTATCCCAAAACGATTTCTAATTTCTCCCATTAGAGGATCTGCAATACATGCACAAAGAATGCAAGGTATAGCAATTTGTTGTGGAAAAAATCTAAGTAAGATAAGGATTGCTACTCCAAAAAAAACATAACTTCCCACTCTATTTTTTTCATAAACTCTAAGACCAAAAAAATAATCGCTATTAATTTTACCCTTCAATCTTAATACTTCTAATACAATAGCAATATTTACTATAATAATCGGAATCCAGGATTTTAGAAAATTAATCCAATGTATATCTGTTGGTAACATATAATAAATCAAAAAAGAAGCTCCAAAGGTATGAAATACGCGTCTATACCAATGGGCATCAAAATCAATAGAATTAATTATTCTTTTGGTATCTTGGATTTTTTCTATAACTTTTACCATACTTAAACAACAGTTTCTTTTTCAAGTGTTAAAATACCTTGTTTTCCTCCCACAATAACTTCATCAACAAGGCCAATAAATAAACCATTTTCTACAACACCTGGAATGTTATTAATATTAATCTCAAGTTGTTCAGGCTCTTCAATTCTTTCAAATTCACAATCTAATATATAGTTAGAATTATCAGTTATATACGGTTCATTTCCCATTATTTTTCTGAGTTCAACATTGCAGCCAAGTTCTTCAAGAGTTTTTTGTGTAGAAGTCCATCCAAACTTCATAACCTCAACAGGTAATGGAAAATCGATACCTAAAGCTTTAACAATCTTTGAATCATCAATTACAATAATTACTTTTGTTGAGTTAAAAGCAATTATTTTTTCGCGTGCTAAGGCTCCTCCACCTCCTTTTATAAGATTTAAATCGGAGTCAACTTCATCTGCACCATCAATGGTGAGGTCGATAATTGGATTAACATCAAGACTGGTTAGAGGAATTTGTTCTTTAATCGCAATTCTTTTCGTATGAACAGATGTTGGAATACCTTTTATTTTTAACCCGCTTCTAACAAGTTTTCCAATTTTTTTTAATGAATATTCTACAGTAGAACCAGTACCTAGCCCGACTACCATGCCATCTTCAATATAATCAACTGCTTTTTCACCTGCAAGTTTCTTTAGCTCTTCTTTATCCAAAAATTCACCAAAATCTGTAATAGTGAATTAGTACAAAAATTTATACTTAATATTTTGATTACAAATTCGTAATTATGTTATCAGAATGCGAAGAACATGGATATTATCGAGGTGAAAATTGCCCGATTTGTAATAAAAAAGGAAAATTTCTAATGAATGAAAACGAGCTAAGTTCATTAAGTAGAATTATGGCAGGTGCATTACGTCATTTTCCAGATAAACTTAGTTTGATGATGGATGGGCGAGGATGGGTGGATATCACTTCTTTAATAGAAGCTATTGGTGTTGGTAGATCTGGTTTTAACTGGTTAAGAGCACATCATATAGAGGCTTTGGTAGCAACTGATCCTAGAGGAAGATATCAAATAGATGGTGGGATGATTAGAGCTACATATGGTCATACAATAGATGTCAATCCTGATGATTTACCTATATCTGATTTAGATGAGTTTTATTATCCAGTCACAGAAGAAGAAGCTGATATAATCATAGAAGGTGGTCTTCATCCGACTGATAGAAAAAAAGTACATCTAAGTGGTAGTATAGAAAAAGCAATCGAGGCTGGAAAAGTTAGAACTCCAAAACCTCTTATATTAAAAATTGATGGTAAAAAAACAAAAAAAGATGGATTAAAAATATTTCACGCGGGTACAGATGTATATATTACAGATAGCATCGATGGAAAATATATATCAAAGGTAAAGAAGAAGGCAGCAAAGGGTAAAAAATAATTTTATAAATAAATCTGGACTTTTTTATCATCTAATTTATTTGTTAATAGTAATGCCTAAATAAGGTGTAATGTTACTCCTTACATTCTCTTAATATGGGCTTGTAGCTCAGCTAGGTAGAGCAATCGGCTCTTAACCGATTGGCCAGGGGTTCGAATCCCCTCAAGCCCGTTCTATTTTAAAAATAGATATTAGTCAAAAATAACTTTCATTGTCTAATATAATTCCCTGTATATCCACTTATTTTCTCTGTTATAGTAACTATACTATCATTCTCTGAAAAGATATAATCAAGTATTATCGAATCATATTTAAGATCAATATTTAATTTTCCATCTTTAATTTCCCAATATCCGCTAAAATCAGAATGAAAAGAACAAGCTCTATCTGGAAAAAACGCCATTACATGTATAGTGGGACCTTTCCAAGTCCCTAAAAATTTTTTTTCCTCTTTAGTCAACGGAGGAATACTTTCTTCACATCCACTAAGAACTACAACAGAAATCATCATTATAATTAATAATATTGGTAATACTTTCATTTTTTTACACTCTCCAAATATAAAATTCCATGTTATCATTCCACTATTACAAAAAAATAAAAATCTATTTTTTCTACGGTATAAAAACCTGGTTCATCAAAGACATAATTAACATTAAACTCTCCTGTATTGTTATATTCTAATCTAGGAATCAAATAAATTTTTGAATGTAAAAAATTGTCATATTTATCATATAATCTAAAACCAATATAAACCCTATCAAGTAATCCTCCAATAATATTTTTTACAGTTCCATTAAACTTATATAAATATTCATTACCATTATGAACAAAACCATCACCAATTAATTCATTGTCCTTATTATAGGCTTTAATACTATAACTAACTAATTCAACTTTATCAGTGTCTCCAATCACTTGATCTCCAATTTTTCTATTATTTTCTCCACATCCACTGAATAATAATGCTAAAAAAAGAAAAACTATAGCAAATACTAGGAATTGCTTATTCATTATCCTTACCTCATTACAACTTCTTATTATTAATCAATTACTTTAGATAATTATTATTATAAATAATTTTTCTTTTTCCATATGATTAAATATTACAATCTAAAAACTTTATATAACTTAAAAGTCAAATATTTGCGTCATCATTAAAATGGCATTAAAATTTATGTTAATAACAATAATTAACTAAAGTTTTATCTATTATAATCAAATATCTATTCGAATAAAGATGGGAGCAATCAATATATCTAAAAAAATATTCTGTATCTTTATTTTCTTAAGCTGTATTATAATATATATTCCGTCTCTTTCAGCAGAAAATTTCTATGCAGATATTTCAATTGATGTTGACTCATCTGGTTTCGTAACAATTGATGGTATTACTAATCATCCAGATTTATTGATAAAAAATTCAGAGTTTTATACTACAAAAAAACAAAGCTATTGGCTTTTTAATATAACTCTTGACGATATTTTTTCTGATTTTATTTATGTTTTAACTTTACCGAAGAGCTCATCTATAAATTATATAAAATCTTCAGGTTTTATTAGCATTGAAAATAATGAAGGAAATTTATTAGTGAAAGGATTTGGCGAAAATGAATCATTTTCAATAATTATTCAATATCAGACAGAAAAAATAACAGAAGAGAATATTATAAAATTTGACATCATACTCACCGGTCTTATATTTGGAATAATAATACTGATAACAATTTTAATATTTTTAATTCTAAAAGAAAAATCAAGAGATGATCGATCTAAGCCAAAGGGTTATGAATTTAAAGGTTTAAACAATCGTCAAAGAGAAATCATGAACTTATTGATTGAGAAAAATACTCCAATGACACAGACAGAAATCCAAAAAGAGCTAAAAATCCCAAAAGCTGCTATTTCAAGAAATATCAGAGGATTGGAAATCAAGGGATTAATTGAAAAAGAACAAATCGGTATGTCAAATTTAATAAGATTAAAAAAACAATAATTTTTTAACTTTGTTCCAGCTTGTTCCACTTTTTTCCGGTGAATATTTATAAGTTGTTTCAAACAATTGGTAATTAGAAATTATGAAGTTAAAAGGTGTTGATATATGAAAAAAATATTGACTGCATTAATGATGCTGATGATATTACTATCAATTCCATCATTGGCAATAGCAGATGAAACTGAAGAAGAAAATGGAACAGAAGATCCAGAAATAGATAATGATACTAAAAAAGAACTAGAAATAATGAACTTTTCTTTGGGTGCCGAAATTAGATTATTGCAACTCCAAAAGGCAATAATAAAAAATATACTAAAAGGAGAAATGGCTGTTGAGGTATTAAAAGCTCTTTATTTTAATACCACAACATTAGAGGAAATACTATCTAATCTGAAGAATTTACTTGAAGATGTTAAGGCTGTAAATACAAGTTCTAATAATTCAGTACAAATATTTGTAGAACTTAAATATGAAGCAAAGAATTTAACAAGACAATTTAGAGAAACTATAAAAGATATATTGGACGCAGAAAAATTAAAAGAGATAAGAGAAAGAATAAAAAATATGATTAGTGAAGATTTACAAAATTATAGTAAACAAATTAGGAATAAAATAAAACAATTCAACAGAAATAGATTATATCAATTATACGGAATTATTGGAGAGGCAAACAACTCTTTTATTAATGAGTATCTAAATGGAAATATTACCCTTGATCAATTAAAATTTCAATTATGCAAAACTATAAACTATATGAACAAAGAAAGAAAATATGAAATTTTTTCAGAGATAAAAAAGGATAATATCAAGAATAAAATCAAAGCACAAGAATCTTATAATAATATAAAAAACAAAGGTAAAGGAAAAGGCTATGGAGCTGGTAAATAAAAACCGGAGTTGATGATACTTTATGAATAAAAAGATTGTATCAATATTTTTCCTTTTAGTAATATTTGTTTCAATAACCTTTGTTTACAGTTATTATACTAGTAATAACAATGAACAACAATATAATAGCCCTATTCAAAAAATTGATGAAAATGATATTTCTGAAGAAATTGATGAAACTTTTATTGACGAAGACGATGAAATAGAAATTGGAGAAATGGTTTAAATTCCCATCCACCCTCTTTTTTTTTTTTAATAATTTATTGATTTATGTTCAAATGTTATAATAATGCTTTAATTTTTTTAATAATATTTATTTTTAAGATTATTTAAAAGTATATTAAAATATTGTACGAATAATGATAATTGTTATAAAGATATAATTTTAAGATTTTTTTTTAATAATTTTTAAATAAGATTTTTAGATACACTTATATTGTATTATTTTATACATACTTTAAGTTCAACTAGGTGGTGATTCATGAGGGATATAGATATAATATCTAACTATGGGAATAATGCAGGGAAATTATGGTATGTGCTCAATAAAGAGGGATGTGTTAAAAAAGTTGAAATATTAAAAATTACAGGATTAGATGAGCATAGTTTTTACTCAGCAGTGGGTTGGCTTGCAAAAGAAAATAAAATATATAAAGATGATAAAGATTGCTTTAAATTAGATAATACAAATTTAGAAGGTGAAATTGGAACAGATGCAGGTAGAATTTGGAAAATACTTGACATCTGGGGAGATGCCGACTTTAAAACATTAAAAAGATTATCAGATCTTAATGATGATAAAGTGTATGCTGCTCTTGGCTGGCTAGCAAGAGAAGATAAAATTTGTATTGATGAAAATAACAGATATAATTTGAAATAATTTAGATTAAAAATCGTATAATTGAGGAGAAAAAAATATTAGGTCTTATTTCAAAGATCAAGGTTAATGAAGATTCAAATAATATATGAGGTAAGGTGAAATAAATGAAAATAGCAATGATTGGTTGGGAATATCCGCCGTTTAAAGCAGGCGGTCTTGCTACTCATTGCTATGGACTTACTCGTAGTTTGGCAGATAAAAACGTAAAAATTGACTTTTATATGCCAAAAACAAAAAAATCTGCTTATAACGATAAATCAAATCTTAAAATAATCGAGGTAGGAGAAACTGAAATATTTCCTTATGATAGACCAGATTCAAAAGAAATTGGCGGTAATTTTTATGAAGCTGTTTATTACTATAACAGCCTTGTCGCCTCAAAAGTTGAAAAAAATATAAAAACTAAAGGAAAATATAATGCAGTTCATTGTCATGATTGGCTAACAATGAAAGCTGGTATTACTATTAAAGAAAAATGGGGTTTACCACTTGTTCTTACAATTCATTCTACAGAATATGACAGATCTGGTTGGCTTTATCCAAATCAATGGTTTATTGATCTTGAGCGGGAGGGAATGGAAAAAGCTGATAGAATAATTGCAGTAAGTCATTTTACTAAAAGAGTAATTGTTGATAAATATAGAATAAATCCTGATAAGATTACTGTAATACATAATGCGGTTTATCCTATACCTGAAGGCCATAAACAAGAAATTGTTTTATTTTTAGGACGATTAACCATTCAAAAGGGAGCTGAATTTTTCCTAAAAGCAGCACAAAAAGTAAAGGATTTTGAACCTGATACAAAATTTGTTGTAGCAGGAACTGGGGATATGCTGCCCAGTTTGATATCTCAAGCTATCGAAATGGGAATATCAGATAGAGTTATTTTCACTGGAAGACTTACAGAAGATGAAGTTAGACACATATATGGAATTTCGAGTGTTTATGTTATGCCTTCTGTTAGTGAACCCTTTGGAATTACAGCTCTTGAAGCAATATCTGCAGGAACTCCAACAATAGCTTCAAAGACTGCTGGTTTTTCTGAGGCTTTTAAAAATTGTTTACGGGTCGATTTTTGGGATACTGATGAGATGGCAAATAAAATAATTTCTCTTCTTAGATATGATCCTCTTCACAGGACTCTTGTCAAAGAAGGCAAACGTGAAGTTGACCTATTTACTTGGGATCGTGTTGCTGATAAAACAATAGATGTTTACAACGGGGTTATCTGATATGCCTTCTATTTGTCTGTATTTTGAAGTTCATCAACCTCTTAGACTAAATCGTTTTTCAGTTTTTAATATTGGAAATGAATCACCTAATCCACTCTATTTTGATGGTAAATTAAATCAACAAATATTTGAAAAGGTAGCAAAAAAATGTTATATTCCTACAAATAATTTATTACTTGATTTAATCAATCGATCTGATGGTAAATTCAGGGTTTCTTTTAGTCTTACAGGTACCTTTATTGAATATTGTGAAAAATTCATGCCAGAGATAATTGATAGCTTTAAAGCCCTTTTTAAAACTGGTGCTGTTGATATGATAGAGGAGACCTACTATCATTCTTTATCTTCTCTATATGATGAAATGGATGAGTTTGAAGAACAAGTAAAACTACATAGACAAATGATAAAAAAATTGTTTAATTATAAACCAAAAATTTTCCGAAATACAGAAGCAATCTATGATAATCGCATAGCAAAAAAAGTTGCAGATATGGGATATAAAGGTATTATTACTGAAGGAACAGAAAAGATATTACATTGGCGATCTCCAAATTTCTTATATAAACCAATTAATTGCAATTTAAAGATATTACTTAGGAATTACACACTTAGTGATGATGTTGGTTTTAGATTTTCTGCAAGACTTTGGAAAGATTACCCTTTAACAGCAGAAAAATACGCTTACTGGATGGCTAAAAATGAAGGTGATTTGATAAACCTTTTCATGGATTATGAGACCTTTGGAGAACACCATTGGGATGCTACTGGTATTTTTGATTTTTTAGGTAATCTTCCTAATGAAGTATTCAAGCATAAACATTTAGATTTTGTAACTGTTAGTGAAGCTGTTGCGCGCTATGATCCAGTTGGTGAAGTAGATGTTCCATGGGCAATTTCATGGGCCGATGAAGATCGTGATGTTTCAACTTGGCTTGGAAATGATATGCAAAAAGCTTGTTTTAATGAATTAAAAAATTTGGGTAAAAAGTTAAAAGAAAAAGACGATAGAGATATGATAGATACATGGCGACGCCTTCAAACCTCAGATCATCTTTACTATGTTTCTACCAAGGGAATGGAAGATGGAGCGGTGCATGCCTATTTCAGTCCATATGATGGACCATATGATGGATTTATTAATTATATGAATATACTTCAGGATTTAAAACAGAGATTGGATTAATTTTTAAAATAAAATATTTTTTAAAGAAGCAATTGTTTATGTTTATCGAGGAGAGCAAAATTGAAGATAGTTCATTTCTCATGGGAATTTCCACCTGTAATCTATGGCGGACTTGGAACATTTACTACTGAAATTACAAAAAAACAAGTTGAATTTGGTAATGAGGTAACAGTATTTTCATTAAATCCAAATAATGTATACAATACATATGAAAAATATGATGGCGTATCAGTATATCGTCCAAAAACTCTTGATCTGACATCAACCTATAATCTATTTGCAGATCATGAACTTAGATCCTGGGGAGAAAATTTTAAACTTTTCGCTGATGTTATTTCATATAATACAATGTCTGCATCTCAACTAGTAAATGAAATTGTTAAAAAGGAAAAAAATTCTTTTGATATCATTGAAGCTCATGATTGGCTAGGTGTTATAGGGGGGATGGTTGTAAAAAGAGAGTTACAAATACCTCTGATGTTTCATGTTCATTCAACAGAGGTAGGTAGATCTGTTGGTCGCGGATCTCATGCAATAAAAGATATAGAATATGAGGGAGGCCAAGTAGCAGATTGTGTAATAACAGTTTCTCATGCAATGGAAGATGAACTTGTGAAACTAGGTTTTCCCCCAAATAAGATAAGGGTTTGCTGGAATGGAGTTGATCCGGAAAAATATAATCCTGAAAAAATATCTAATGAGGAAAGATTACAACTTAGAAAAAGCTATGGTATTAAGGATAATGAAAATATGTTATTTTATGTAGGAAGGCTAGTTACTGTTAAAGGTATCAATAAACTTATCGATGCAATGCCTAATGTTCTTGGAAATTTTCCAGATACAAAGCTAGTTATCCTGGGGATAGGAGACCTTGAGATGTATCTTAAATCAAAAGCAAAAAATCTTGGAATTGAAGATAAAGTTGTTTTTCGAACAGAATTTATTAATGAAAAAGAACGTATCAAACATTACGCTGCTGCTGATTGTAGTGTATTTCCATCAATTTATGAACCATTTGGTATTGTATGTACAGAGTCAATGTCAATGGCAAAACCAACAGTTGTTGGAGCACGGGGGACAAGTGGCTTTCGTGAACAGATTGTTCCAAATGGTGATAAAAAATGTGGGATTCATATAAATCCGCATGACCCGCAAGATATTGCATGGGGAATAAAACAAGTTTTACAAATGGATGATAAAGGGAAATGGATGGGAATTAATGCACGTGAAAGAGTAATTGAAAATTTTAGCTGGGAAAAAGTTACAAAAAAATCTCTTGATATTTATAAAGAATTTATTTAGGTGAGAAAAAATGAAAGAATGGATTGTTACCAATGCCTTAGGTGGTTATGCATCTTTGACACATCAGTTAACAAATTCACGTAAGTTTCATGGCTTACTTGTAGCAAGTTTAAATCCACCAACTAATCGATGGGTTTTTGTATCTAATGTTTTTGATCAAATCTTACTTGATGACAATAAATATGATTTAAGTAATTTTAAAAATAAATTTAGTTTTGATGTTTTTCCATCTTTTTCATATGAACTAAATGATATAAAAATTAAAAAAACAATTTTTATGCAACATGAAAAAAATACAACTATTATCAGATATAAAATTGATACAGATAAACCAATTTCAATTCTTCATAATCCTTTAATAAACTCTAGACATTTTTATGATGTAAATGCACAGCGATATCTTAAATTTCAACATGATATTATTAAAAATGGGGTCGTCATCAAACCAGCTAATATAGATATATCACTAAAGATTTTTTTAAAAGATGCAAAATTCCAACCTTTGCATTACTGGGAGGAATTATTTTATGATATTGATCACCAAAGAAATGAAGCCTGGGTGGATAATAATGTTCATGTTGGTAGGTTTCAGAAAAATATCGAAAAATCATGTGATTACTATCTAATTTTAACAATTGAAGATGCAACCAAAATAAATCCAACAAATATTTATTTAAAAGAAATACAACGTAAAAAGGACCTATTAATTAATGCAGATTTACCAGTTAAATGTAATAAATTAATTTTATCAACTGACAATTTTATTGTTCAAAAAAATGAGAGTAAATCAGTAATAGCTGGGTATCACTGGTTTGGGGATTGGGGAAGAGATACTTTAATTGCATTACCCGGACTTACCTTAGTTACAAAAAGATACAAAGATGCAAAGGAGATACTTTTGAATTTAAGCAAGTATTGTAATAATGGATTAATTCCCAATGCTTTTATGGATAGAGATAAGAAAACTGTTTACAATAGCGTTGATGCATCTCTTTGGTTTGTAGATAGAGTTTTTCAATATATTAAATACACAAATGATAAAAAGACATTGGAAAAAACTTGGAAAACACTTCAATCAATTATTTATAATTATATCAAGGGAACTGATTTTGGAATAAAGATGGATGATGATTTTCTTATCAATCATGATTCAGGTCTTACATGGATGGATGTAAAAATTAATGATTATTATCCAACACCAAGGTCAAAGAAAGCAGTTGAAATTCAAGGTCTTTGGTATAATGCTTTAAAAATAATGAGTAATTTTGCACAATTGTTAAACAAGAATGATAAATATTTTGAATTATCAGAAAAAGTCAAAGAAAATTTCAATTATAAATTCAATGATTTATATGATGTAATTGATATAAAAGATACTACTCTAAGACCTAACCTAATATTTCTTGTCTCTCTTGATTATACAATGATTGAAAAAAATATGCAAAAAAAGATTGTTGATGATATAAATAGTAATCTTTTTACAATTTTTGGACTAAGAACCCTATCTCCATATGATCCAATGTATAAAGGGTCATATATAGGTGGATATAACAAAGATATTGCTTATCATAATGGTATAGTCTGGCCCTGGCTCATGGGACCTTTTGTTAAATCCTATATTAAGGTAAATGATTATAATGAAAAATCCAGAGAATATGCATTTGATAATTTTATAAAACCAATGCTTGATGTGTTTGGTAATCAATGGGATGGTTCAATAAATGAAATTTTTGATGGTGAGCCAATTTATATTCCAAGAGGATGTATAACACAAGCGTGGAGTGTTGCAGAAATTTTAAGAACATGGGTAGAAGACATTGAATTTATCTTACCAAAATATGAAGATATCTTTAAACTATCTGAAATAAGCATTTAAAACGTATTGTTGAATCATTCTATTTGTGTTAAAAAATGATGCATTTATAGCAATACAACTTCTCATTGTCCTAATCCAATTGTCCCGATCATTGTAGAATTTTGGAATTATCCATGTTTCAAGTTTATTATATAAGTCTTGTTTATCATATTCATCGTCAGATTCTTTTTCTTCTGTTTTCTCAGGTCCAATCGACCAACCTGTAATATTTTCTATGCAACCTTCAAGCCACCAACCATCAAGTGTACTAAATTGAGGAACTCCATTATGAGCTGCTTTCATTCCAGAGGTTCCTGAAGCCTCTAGCGGTCTGCGTGGAGTATTTAGCCATAAATCAACCCCTGAGGTTATCATTTTTCCTATTGCAATGTCATAGTTTTTAATATACGTAATTTTCACTTTTCCTTGAATAGAATTCATTACACCATAAATTTTCCTTATCGTATCTTTTCCAGTTCCATCTTTTGGATGTGCTTTACCAGCATATATTATTTGTATTGGTCCAACTTTTTCAGCAATCTGAACAAGCCGATTAGGATCAGATATTAATAAATCTGGACGTTTATAGGCTGTTTGTCTTCGTGCAAATCCTATAGTAAAATCATTGTAATTCATACCAATATTACGTCTTCCATTTACAAAATCAATAAGTATTTTTTTTGCATCCATATGGGCATTCCAAATTTCGTCTTTTGGAATACTAAACGCTGATCTTAAAGAATATGGATCAGAGCGCCAACCTGGCATATGTTTATCAAAAAGTCTTTTGAATGGCTCTGATACCCAGGTTGTAGAATGAACTCCATTTGTAATTGAGTCTATAGAATGACCTGGGAACATTAACCTTGAAACTTCACCATGTTTTTTTGCTACACCATTGATATAATGACTAAAAAAGAGTGCAAGTCTAGTCATGTTTAATTTGTTTTTAAAAGTAATATCGTTGATAAGATTATCTGGAATCATTTCTCCTACCATTGGCTTTGCATAAGACAAATCAAATTGATCATGACCTGCAGCAACTGGAGTATGTGTAGTAAAAACACATTGTTCCCTTACTTTTTCAGAATTATTGAACTGGCGATATAACTCTAAAGTTCCGAGAGCTGCGTGACCTTCGTTCATATGATATCTATCAATGGTTTTATATCCAAGAGCTTCAAGAATTCTAACTCCACCTATTCCAAGAACAATTTCTTGAGCAAGACGATATCTATTATCTCCTCCATATAGTTCTTTTGTTAAGGTCCTATCCCATTCACTGTTTTCTTCTAGATTGGTATCAAGAAAAAAGACAGGAACTATAAAATCACTAATGCCTTTAACTGGGTAAAACCAGACTCGTATCTTTACTTCCCTTCCTTCAATAATTACATTGGTTGTTGTAGGGAGTAATGTTAAAAAATCAGATGCTACAAATTTTAAAGGCATTTCAATCTGATTTCCATTTTCATCAATATTTTGATAGAAATAGCCATTTTCTGAAAGAAGTGTAACACCAACAACAGGTACATTTAGATCTGCACAGGATTTTATTGTATCACCTGCAAGAATTCCAAGACCACCACTATAAGTGGGAATATGTTCATCGATCCCTATTTCCATTGAAAAATAAGCTATTTTTGGCTTACCCTTTAAACCTACGTTGTTGCAGGATTCTAGATAGTTTTCAGTAGCATTGCTCTCCATCTGTTTTATTCCACCACTCAATGTAATGATATATCTTTTATAAAATATTTGATATATTTGATTTTAGCAAAAAATACAAAAATGAAACGTTTGATTTATAAACTATAACTACATATTAGTAAAAAATTACGATGGCGGATGTGTTAATATTACTGAAAGAACTTGTATGATATGTAATGAAAAGATATTACTTAAAGAGCATCCACTTGGACTGGTTTTTAAAGATGAGCATTTTTTATGTCAAAAATGTAATGAGAGACATTCGAAAGAGGAAGTATCAAAACTAACAAAGACAATAATGCAATCACCTGATAAGGGTATGCCGATAGCTCTTTGGATAATTCATGAGCAAAATAAAAATAAAACTATGATGACTATTAAAAATGAAAATCAATGAAAATCCTTTTTAGAGAATATTTCATTTAGCCAATTATGATTATAGTAAAACTTGGTGGAAGTGTCATTACTGAAAAATCAAAAGAAGGAACTTTTAGAAAAAAAGTAATGGATAACTTAGCAGAAAAAATTAAAAAAGCAAATAGACAAATTATAATAATACATGGTGCTGGATCCTTTGGTCATATACAAGCAAAAAAGTATCGATTAAATGAAGGTTTTAAAAGTGAGGATCAACTATATGGTTTTTCAGTTACACATGAAATGGTCCAAAGATTGAATACAATGGTATTGAAATCTTTACAATCATACAGTATTCCTGCAGTCTCGATTCCTCCGAATATAGTTGTAAAATTTAAAAACCATGAACTAACTTCTATAGATTATAAAATATTTGAGGAATATCTAGATAAAAAATTAATCCCTGTTACATTTGGAGATGTTGTTTTAGATAAAAAATTTGGTTTTTCCGTTTGTTCTGGAGACATTCTTACCATTGCACTAACAAACCATTTTAAACCTGATAAAGTAATCTTTGTAATAGATGAAGATGGACTTTATACCTCAAATCCAAAATTATATAAAAATGCTCAGTTGATAGAGTCAACAACCATAAAAAACTTAAAAAATCTTAAAACTTCAAAAGATAAACATGACGATGTTACTGGTGGCATGAGCGGAAAAATTAAAACAATAAAAAAAATATCAGAACTTGGTATTGATACTATATTACTAAATGGTAATAAACCAGAAAGGTTATATAAGGTTCTAGTTGGAGAAGGAGTGAAAAGTACAATTGTTTATGGGGAAAAAAAATGATAAAAACAGAAAGCAGAAAGGAAGAACATGTTAAAGTATCATTAGAAAAGGATGTTTCCTATCACCATAACTATTGGGATGATGTAAAACTAATACATAATGCCCTTCCTGAAATAAATAAAAACGACATTGACTTTTCTACAAAATTGTTTGGTAAAAAACTAGGTGCTCCATTAATAATTGCTGGTATGACCGGAGGTTATGAAAAGGCTAAAAAAATAAATGAAAACCTTGCTGCTTCAGCTGAAGAATTTCAAATAGGTATGGGTGTAGGTTCTCAGAGAGCAGGCCTTGAAAAACCTGAATTAAAAGAAACTTATAGTGTAATTAAAGATTATGATATTCCTATTAGATTTACAAATATTGGAGCTTCTCAACTTGCAATATGGGACTTTAAAAAAACTCTTAATAATGCAGAAAAAATGATAGATATGATTGATGCTAATGTATTTACAATTTGCCTTAACTTTTTACAAGAAGCTGTTCAATATGAAGGAGAGACAAATGCAAAGGGTTGTTTGGAAGCAATCGAAAAATTAGCAGACAATTTATCAATTCCTGTTGTTGTTAAAGAATCGGGAGCTGGAATATCATTTAATGTTGCAGAGAGACTTTCAAAAACAAATATTGCAGGTATTGATGTAGGGGGAGCAGGTGGTACTTCATTTGCAGCAATTGAACATTATCGAGCTAAAATGAAAAATGATAAGCGTCATGAGCGAGGTGGTAAAGTTTTTTGGAATTGGGGTATCCCAACACCAACTTCTATTCTTGAAGTTGGGGAAGCAACAAACTGGAAGTTACCAATAATTGCAACCGGGGGTATAAGAAATGGTCTGGATGCTGCAAAGGCTTTTGCTCTTGGAGCAAGCTGTGCAGGTATTGCACATGTTCTTCTCGCTCCAGCAACCTGTAGTAAGGAAAAAACAATATCTGAAATTGATGCAATAATTAAAGAAATTAGAGCAACAATGTTTTTAGTAGGTGCCGATAAAATTTCAAAGATGTCAGAAATTGGTGTAGATTTATGGATTTAATGCAAGAAATAACTAAAAGAGCAAATTTTTTTAACAACATACTTGAAAAATTTCTAAAAAATGGAGAACCAAAATCTCTCTACGATGCTGTAAGATATATTCCACTGGCTGGCGGTAAAAGACTTCGACCTAGCTTAGCAATGATTTCTTGTGAAGCAGTATCTGGTGATATAAAAAATGTAATACCTCTTGCAATTGCCGTTGAATTAACTCATAATTTTACTCTTGTTCATGATGACATAATGGATAAATCAAAGCTAAGAAGAAATATTCCATCTGTTCACATCAAATATAATGTACCAACTGCAATAATTGCAGGAGATTTATTATTTGCCATGGCTTTCGGAGCTATGCATGATATACAGGTAGAGTTATCTGTTTTCAAAAACGTAGAGTTTGGATTGATTGACTGTGTCCGTGAGATAAGTGAGGGTCAGCATCTGGACATGGAATTTGAAAAAAGAAAGAATATTTCAGAGGAACAATATCTTGAGATGATCCTTAAAAAAACAGCAGTATTGTTCATGTATGCAGCTGAGGCAGGAGCTATTCTTGGTGGGGGAACTACTGATCAAGCAAATGCCCTTAATGAATATGGGAAGTCCCTTGGTCTTGGGTTTCAGATACATGATGACTATTTAGATATGAGTAGTGAAAAAAATATACTAGGCAAAGATATTGGAAATGACATAAGAAATGGAAAAAAAACACTTATCGCAGTTCACTGCCTTAATAATGTTTTAAAAGATGATAAAAAATTATTTGAAAAAATATTTGGAAACCAAAAAGCAACAGATGAAGAAGTTAAACAAGTATATGATTTGTTTAAAAAGGTTGGTTCAATTGAACATGCAAAAAATACTGCTATTAATTATTGTGAAAAAGCAAAGAAAGCAATAGAAAAATTACCAGATTCACATGCAAAAGAAATTCTTATTGAACTAGCAAATTATTCAATTAATAGAGAGAAATAAAATTATATGTCAGATAATATAATTCAAAAAACTGCAAGGATTTATGCTCTTCAAAATGCTGTTTTTTTTAATGGTAAGGCTAATTCTAAAGCAGTTGTTGGAAAAGTAATTGCTAACTTACGTAAAGATAATTATTCACCAAAAGAAATCATCCCTGTTGTCAATTCTATTGTAATGGAGGTAAATAAATTAACACTTGATAAACAGATTTCAGAGTTAGAAAAAATTGCACCTGAGTTACTTAAGAAAGAAAAAAAAGACCGTGATTTTTCATTACCTCAACTTCCTGATGCAGTTAAAGGAAAGGTTGTAACACGTTTTCCGCCTGAACCCAATGGCTATTTACATATTGGTCATGCAAAGGCTGCAATTGTTGATTATGAGTATGCAAAAATGTATGATGGCAAGTTTATTCTTCGGTATGATGATACTAATCCAGAAAATGCAAAAATTGATTTTTATGATGCTCAGAAAGAAGATCTTTTATGGCTTGGAATCGAATGGGATGAAGAATATAATACTTCTAGTAATCTTGAAAAACACTATAGGTTTGCCGAACAATTAATTAAACAAAATAATGCATATGTTTGTGTTTGTTCCCCTGAGGATATAAAAAAGGGACGTTATCATGGTAAAGAATGTTCCTGTTGTGGTAAGGAATGCGCAGATAGCATGAGTCTGTGGAAGGATATGCTCAATTCGTCAATCGATGGCGCTATCCTAAGATTAAGAGGAGATATGACCTGTGTTAATACTGCTATGCGTGACCCAACACTTTTTAGAATTATTGATAAACCTCACCCTATTCATGGAAGTAAATATCATGTTTGGCCGACATATGATTTTGCAGGTGCTATTGAAGACAGTATAAGTGGTGTCACCCATCCTTTTAGAACAAAAGAATATGAACTTCGTGATGAATGTTATTTTAAACTGCTGGATTTATTAAATCTAAGAAAACCACATTTAATGGAGTTTGCTCGATTATCAATAGAAGGTATGCCTGTATCAAAACGAAAGATTAAACCATTAATTGATAGTGGGAAAGTTAATGGATATGATGATATCAGACTACCTACTTTACGAGGATTAAATAAGCGTGGTATTTTGCCAGAGGCAATAAAACAATTTGTTTTAGAGCAAGGTATATCCAAAGTTGAATCTACAGTAAGCTTCAGTCTTGTTGAGGCTATTAATAGAAAAATAATTGATACCAATGCAAAACGTTATTTTTTCATTAATGATCCTATAAAACTTACTGTTAGAAATGCTCCAGATAAAATTAAAGATATTAAATTTCATCCTGATAATAAAAATCTTGGTAGCAGAACTGTAAAGACAGGTAAGACTTTCTTCATTCAAAATTCTGATTTAAAAAACCTCAAAGTTGGTGATGTATTTAGATTAAAGGATCTTTACAATGTAAAGATAATAAAAAAAGATAAAGAGGTTTTAGCAGAATATGCTGGAGAAATACTAATCCCAGAATCTTTAAAGATCCAATGGACAACAGATAATTTTGTAAAAATCGATATTTTGATACCAGAACCTCTTTTTATAAATGATGAGTATAATCCAAATAGTCTAAAAAAAATTAAAGGCTATGCAGAGGAATCTGTATCTTTGATAAAAACAGGAGAAATTATACAATTTGAACGATTTGGATTTGTTAGAATTGAAAATATAAATAATAAGATAGTTGGTTATTTTACACACAAATAAGATTTGATTTTCTGGGTATTTTTTTATAGGTAAACTTTTTAAATTATCAAACGTTTTGTTTATTTAACCAATTAGGATGCAATAGAATTTGAGATGGGATGACATATGCATATATTTAGAAAATTAAAAATAGTTACACCTTTAGTTTTTTTAAGCTTAAGTTTTTTTATTGAGGGTGTAGTAGCAAAAGAATACCTCAGACCTCCATTTGAAGCAATTGGTCTTACTTTTGCAATAATTGTTGCTGCAATTGCAACAATTATTACGTTTTTAACTTTGGGTGGAATAAAATATGTGACACCTGAAAATGTATTAAACACTGAAGTTAGAAAAAACCTTTATGAATATATTGACGAGTATCCAGGTTCTCATCTTAGAGAAATCGCTAGAGAGCTTGATTTAAAGCCAAGTAATGCTGCATGGCATTTACGTAAACTTGAACAAACAAACCTTGTTAGAAGTAGAACTATAGGTGGTAAACGGGTTTATTATCTAGTCGAAGGTGGAGTAGAAGCTCGTAGAGAAGCTATAGCAGAAGCAATTCTCAAGAATAAAAATGCAAGAGAAATTATGCATTACCTTCGTGACAATCCTGGAAAACATCTTCTTGAGATAGCAAATGCTCTTAATCTTAATCATCACACCGTCAAGTGGCATATAAAAAAGATGTTTATGGCTGAACTAATAGATGGTGACACAAGTAACTCTGCATATCCAGTTTATTATCCAACAGAAATTGGCATTGAAGCTATTGGTACTTATTCTCAAAATCTAAAAAGAATTACGGAAGCTTCATAAATTTTTTTTATAAAGCTCTACCAACATCTGTTACTTCAGCACTATCAACATTTTTAATTTTTGCAATTGTTTCAGCTATAGGATCAAGTCCACCTGCATCATCTGGAACGACTACTGTGACATTTAATCCTTTTAAGCCAAATGCTACGGGTTTTATCTCAATATTTCCAAGTCTTGCTGGTGATTTTATTACTGCTTTAATGTCATTTATCATTTCTTCTATCTGACTATCTTCTAAAACTTCGTTAGGCATTACACGAATTAAACCAATTACTTCCCCCATGTATTATTTCCTCCTAAGGTCCAGTAAATCCACATTTCGAACAGATATAATTTATACTTTGTTCTCTACAACTTGAACATCTGCCAATTATTTCTTCACACATCGGGCATGGAAAGGTTGTAGATCCTCGTTCAAGAAGTCCTTTTCCGCAAGAAATGCATTTTTCTGCTTTTTTCATAGGAAGTGCTGAATATCAATCATATATTTAACTGTGACGGATACTCATTGTCATAAAATATAATTATTTACTAATTAAAAAACAGGTTTTCTTAACACTCTACTTCTTAATCATATCAAGTGAAAATGAAGCAACAGATTTAAAAATTCTATATTGAAATATTGCACCTGCAATAAGATTCATATGGTAAGAAATAAATCTGTATAATATAATAAAGACACCAATGAGACTTGCTTGTCCTGTACCTATTAAAACTCCATAAAGACCAAAAATACCTACTTCTGCAACACCTGCACTACCTGGTGTTGTAGGCATCATAATTATAACAAGTAATAATATCTGAGCAGCGTAAGATTCAATAAAAAATGGTTCTAATCCAAGTCCCAGTAACACCATGGAAGGTATTATAAAACCAGTTGACCAAAATAAAATTGTAATTATTCCTGCTTTAATTAAAGCACCTTTTTCTTCTTTAAAGCAATTAAATCCATTATGAAATTCATCTACTTCATCACTAATTCTTCTAATTACTTTTAATTCACTTTCTTTGTTTTTTGAAAATCTACTCAGTTTTTTACTAATAAATATCAGAAAAGATTTTACTTTGTTAGGCTTAAATATTGCATATAAAAATAATATCAAAAGTAAAGTAAAAACTATCACACCAATCCATAATCCTAGACTTAAAAATTGTACGCCTGGTTCATCTTTAAAAATAAAAACAGCCATTGGGACAACTGCTAAAATAAATATTGCATCTAGTAATCTTTCACCAAGTACAGTTGCAGTTGAGCAACCAATACTCATTCCATTTTTTTTTAATAGATGAATTCTAACTGGTTCTCCACCAGCCATTGATGGAGTAATACAAGCAAGAAAAAGATTTGCTATCACTATTTTTATAGATTCCCATAATCCAATTTTTAGTTTTTTATCCATTGCTCTACTCAATACCCTTAATCTAACACCCCATAGAATCCAATAAAGAACGTTTAATAAAATTGCAATTAAAAAAAATTCATATTTTATCTTGGTAGTTGATAGTTTATTTAAAGTATCTGCATCTAATGTAAAATACAATATTAAAATAATAATTGTGATACTTATTGTTAGACTAATTATAATCGGAATTTTTATTGTCTTTTGTTTTTTCTTAACCACGAAGATGTTATTTTAGGAACAATATATTTCACTTATGGTAATTTTAAATTGATAAAAGAAAAAACTTATCTTTTAGAAAATATTGTCCAACAGAAACATGTGAAACTTATGAAAAAACTTCCAATGCAAAAATATCTGAAAACGTTAAGCTATGCATTTTCAAATAAATTAGCAGGAGAATGTATATATCCATTTTATGCATCATATAAAGTAACACATAAATGTAGTTTAAAATGCGAATTTTGTAATGTATGGATGGAAAAAACACCTGATTTAAAGATAGATGATGTTTTCAAAGTTATTGATAATATTGCAAATTCAAGCATTGTTGTTCTTAGTATCGAAGGAGGAGACCCATTAGTTAGAAAAGATTTAGGTGAAATATTAGAATATGCATATCAAAAACCCTTTACCCTATTTTTTACAACAAATGGGCATCTGCTAGAGAAAAGACCTATGGAAGAATATGGTAAATTTATTGATTTTCTACATATAAGCATTGATGAAGGACATGATAACTTGGAATTTTTTGATAGACTAAAAGAATTCCAAAGTTATGGACCAGAGATTTGTGTTCAGATAGTAGTTACAAAAGAAACAATGCCTGCCCTTGAAGAAAAAGTAAAAAAGATACATGAAGTAAATGCAAGAACAGTTGTCATGCCTGCTTGTCATTTGGATGGAACGGATGATTATTATCCTGACCCAGCAAAATTTAAGGAGAAAATTATCAAACTTAAGAAAATATATAAAAACACAATTACAACACCAATTGGTTTTCTTGACAATATTAACAAATTGCAGGGATGCTCAACATCATCGGTAATTATTGATTCAGATGGTGGATTATTTTATCCTTGTAGAACGGTTGGTAAAAGAATCTATAACTTTACTGAAGGTTCATTCATGGATTTCCTAAAAACAGAAAAAGCAAAACAAGCAAGAGATGATATGAAAAAATGTATGAGAAGTTGTGGATGGTACCAATACTTTGCAACTGATGTTTTTTCTTCACCCTCAACAATAGTATCTTCCTTAAGCCCATATCTTTTTAAATAAAAAAATTACTTTTTTACTAAACTTTTTTCTTTTATTACTACTTTATACAAATCCTGTGTCTTTTTTGAAATAATCTCCCAACTATGATGCTTCTCAACATATTTTCTTGCATTCTCTCCAATCTTTTTTGCCTTTTTCTCATTATTGAGAATATCAATACAAATCTCAGCAATTTCCTCCTCTGTGTATTTTTTTAATAGTAATCCTCGGCCCTCGCCCAGAATTTTTTTTGCATTACCAACATCAGATGATATTACCGGAAGCTTACAAGCCATTGCCTCCATCAATGTAAAACTAGCATTTTCCCCTCTTGATGGAAATACTACAACATCTGAAACTCTTAAATAATTTACAAGATCTTCATCTGATACAAAACCAGTCATAATGATATCCTTATCATCTGCACTCATCTTTTTTAGTTTATCAAAATCATTTCCAGTTCCAACTATTACTAATTTAACTTTTCCAATTTTTTCTTTAATTAATTTAAAACTTCTAATTAAAAGATCTACATTTTTTTGATAATGCAATCTGCCAAAATATAGTATTAACTTGTGGTTTTGGAATTTATTTTCAAATTTAGATTTTCCTGGAGAAAACTTCTTTGTATCAACACCATTTGGTATGTATATAAGTTTCTTTGGATCAACTCCCCAATTTTTAAAAACTGGAATATAATCTTCATTGACACAAACTATACGATCAACATTTTTTCCAATATAATTAGTCATTCTTTTAATAAAACTACTATAAAGTAAAGCAGCACTATCATTTAATTTTACATCTAAAAGATAATGAGTTGTCATTATAAGTGGAAATTCCTTTTTTTTAAGCATTCCATATAAAAATGTAAAAAGGGGACTATGAAAATGAACAATGTCTACTTTTCTTTCCTTAAGTAGATCTTCAATAATTTGATAAGAACCTGGAGGATTGACAAAAAATACCTCCCAGATTGATTTCAAGAGAGGAATATGATAATAAAGATGCCCATCTTCTTTTTGGTATCCTGATTTCTTTGTATTGCCTGTTATAATTACAATATCTTCCTTTATTCCTTTAACAAGTTCTACTACATGGGTGTATGCCCCACCTTCTTTATATGTTGTGATTTCTGCTATGTTCATAATTATTGTGATAAATTATATTTTATAGATGGTAAGTATATTTCTTCAATATAAGTCCAATTTACCTTGTAAACCTCTGCCCAATGAATTGGTTCTAAGGTGATTGGATCAACATTGATTGTTTCGTTTCTATAAACAATTTCAAATGGCTCTTTTTGAAATTTGTCATAAGCTGCAGTCCATGTTTCATTTGTCATGTATTTTATCAACCCAAAATGAACATGAACAACATCATTTTTCATAATATCATCAATTATTATATGAGTTATCCTACTATGATTTTTACCAGTTCCTATTAATTCGAAAATAAACTCATCTAAACTTTCTGCTTCCCATATTTCTATTGTTTCATCCTTCGTTGTGTTAAATCCTTCTGCTTCTGCCATTCTTGCTAAACGATGATCAGATGCTATCATAGAATTATTTTTTTCAAGATTTTCAGACATCCATTCAATTGTATATATTGCCTCAGCAGTAATTCTTTCATCAGATGCATTTAATGCTTTATGAACAGCATAAGTAGTTGATGCAAGAGATATAATTAAAATTAGGATTACGCTAATAAAAATTAACCGATTTTTTTGTGGAATTTTAATTTTTCCAGTTTTATAACTCACAATTATATCCTTTTTACTTTTAAGTTTTTTAAGCAATCCTTCATAGAATGGATCTGAAAAAAATCCACCTATTCCATAAACTACTAAAATTGCTAGTGGCGCCATTATATATTCAAGATGTCTGTGTGGAAATATTGTAGTATTATTTGTTATAAGCATAAATACAAAAGAAAGTAAAAGTGCAATAAGCCATCCGCGAATAAAAATTCCATTTTTTATAAACCAGGTATACCTAGCTCCGGCAACTCCGAATGCTATTGCTATTACTAATGGTAATGCATATATAATAGACAAATAAGTAAATGCAAAACCTACCCATGGCATATTTAAATTTGTGAATAAAAACATTGCACCTAAAATTACAAATAATACCAAAATAAAAAGAACGATACGTGATCTTCTAGATGGCCACTTTTTTTTAATAAAAGGATAAAAAAGCATTAACAATTTTTTAAAAAAAGATTTATCATTTTCAAAATTCTTTGACATGTAGCTATTTAATTTTCTAATTTTTTTAACAGCAAATAAAAATAAAAAGGCAAGAAAAACATAAAAAATTAAAATTATAAATATTGGATCGAACCGAATTCCTCCAATAGAAAATCCTGAAATAAAATTTTCATAAACAGTTTTTGCAACAAATGCCCAATAGGAAAATACAAAAAAACTTGTTATGACAATATATATTATGTCCTTATTTAGGGTTGATGTATCTTTATTTGAACAAACATTTTCAACAAATACAATTCCAACTAGTGAAATCAAATAAAAATATGTTGAAAGATGATGAGACATTATTAGAAGTAATGTTGATACAATCAGAGGAATGATATATAATGTGTTCTTTCTGAATTTCAAAAATATATAAAATGAAAGCATCATGAAAAAATGTCCCATGGTAAGTGGTGATGCATGACTTGTTTGATAAACATGAAACGGCATAAATGCAAAAAACAGAGTGCATAGTAATGCAATTTTTTTATTTTCTATCAATTGATTTATAAAAAAATAAAAAACCAAAACAGCAAGTCCGCCAAAAATAGGTGTAACTTTGGGCATTAAGGTAAGAACCTCAATTCCAGTTATCCAACTTAAAAATGCATTAACAGAATATAGTACTGGAAAATAATTGTAAGAACTTCCCCATCCTATATATGAAGGAAAAATTACCCCACTTTGTGCAACAGATTTTGTAATTCCATAGTAAATTCCAAAGTCACATCCCCATGCAACATTGAGCCAAGCAGGAATGGATCTAATTATAATTGCTAATCCTGTTATCAGGATTAACCAGAAAATCCAATTTTTTATTAATAATTTAAGTTTTTTATAACTGATCCTTCTCATCCTCCGCTTTAAGCAAAACTGTATATAGATATCATATAAAAAAATAATTCTATATAAATGGACTTTTATCAACTGTAGTTAAAATATTTATTATATTTTCAACAGTTTTATTAACATTACATTCTCTTTTTATTCCAGTGGTTTTTTTAGCAATTTTAATATCCCTAATAATATCTATTTTATCTTGATTTACAGAATAAAATGTATTATTTTTATTGTGATACTGGCCTAAATATTCTTGTTCTACCTGACCAGGAGTTGGTATCATTAGGGCTTTTGCACCTATTACCGCTAAATCAAGTATTGTTGAATATCCACTACGTGATATTACAAGCTTTGTACGGTTTAAAAAATCTTCACGCTTTTCTTTTGGTAGGAATGAATATGTTTCAACACCTTTTTTATTAAATTTATTAATACTTTCTGTTTTACCTAGAGTTACTATAGTTTTGCCGTTTAGATTTCCAACTTGAGGCAGAATTTTTTTTTCAAGCATTGTTCTTTGAGGTTCGGGACCTGATATGGATATCAGATAATCTATATCTTTTTTAGACTTCTTTTTTTTGAAATCAGATAGAACTCCGACATAGTGGAGTTTGCTTTCATCAATTCTATTTAGATTATGAGATAAATCACCTGATAAATTATCATCTATATAATCTGGAACAATTATCCCAACAAATCGTTTAAAGAAAAAAAGATTGAAAATTTCACTACCTCGTTCAAAAATATTAATTCTCAAAGGATTCATAATTCTCATTTGATGGGATATAAAAAAAGAAGGTATTTTTCTACTATACATATCATAACGTGCATCTGAAATTATCAAATCACACTTTTTATTTTCAAGTAATTTTTTCAAACTTTGAAGGCCGGACTCCATTTTTGCTATAAATGACGGCCAATACACAACGCTTTTAGCCATAAATTGCCGTGAATTTTTTGATAAAAGCATTGGATAATCCGGGATATCATAATATTCAGTGTTGTTGCCTAGTTCTTTTTTAAGTAGTTCTAGACTTCTTCCACTTGAAATTATTGAAACCTCATTTCCTTCTTTTATTAACTTTCTAATAACTGGTAAAGATCTTGTTGCATGTCCTAATCCCCAGGAACATATTGAATAAAATACCTTCATCTTTGAAGCTGTATTCTCTAACTCAATAAATATCTATCTAGGTTGATAGCATCTTTTTATATTGATTGAACTATTACCAAATTTTTGGATTAAATGAACTTTAATGAAAAATTACAAAAAATTGTAAGGAAAAATAACAGTATTCTCTGTATTGGTCTTGATTTAGATAAAGAAAAGATGCCAAAATTTTTATTTGAAAAAAATAAGAATCCATATTTTGAATTTAATAAATCTATTATAGATGCAACTCATGATCTTGTTTGTGCATATAAGCTAAATTTAGCATTTTATGAAGCTCTTGGGAAAAAAGGTTTTGAATTAATTGAAAAAACTGTAAAATATATTCCAAAGGAAATTGTAATTATTCTTGATGGAAAGCGTAACGATATAAGTAATACAGCAGGCAAATATGCTAAGAGTTTATTTGAAATATTAAATGCTGATGCTATTACAATTAATCCTTATCTCGGAATCGATGGTGTAAAACCATTTTTAGATTATAAAGATAGATGCAGCTTTATACTATGTAGAACATCAAATCCATCAGCAGGGAATTTCCAAGATCTAAAATCAAATAATATTCCACTCTATCAATATGTAGCAAAAAAAATTAAAGAATGGAATTGTTATGAAAATTGTGGAGCAGTTGTTGGTGCTACATATCCTGAAGAATTGAGAGTGATTCGCAGGATTTTAGGCGAAGATATACCAATTCTGATACCCGGTGTTGGTAAACAAGGCGGGGATATTGAAAAAACTGTGAAACTTGGAACAAATAGTAAAGGCGAGATGGCAATTATAAATTCATCTCGTGGAATTATTTTTGCTGGAAAAGATAAGAATTTTGCAGAGGAATCTAAAAAAGTAGCAATATACAATAATGAAATTATTAATTCTATAAGATATATTTTATAAATTTTTTAATGGCAGATTTACATCTGCCACAATATTAATAAATAATTATTATCTATATTACTATAACCTTGATTCGAAGATCTCCATGATTATATGATTGGAGAGGCAAGGTCAAGGTTACAAATTGATATCAATTTAGGGTCCCTCTTTGATCCATCAGACGTAAAGTCAAGAAATGATTAGAGGACAACCATGATATCAAATAATTGTCGCGATATTGGTATCAGTGTTGTTCCACTGCTGCTTATTGGGACAGCTCTGTTGCTACACCCAACATTTGTATTTCACTGTTGGGTGACAGCGACATATCTGTAATTTATCCAATATTTTTTAAAAAAAATTACAAACAAAAAGGTTTATATTCATGTGTAACCTTTATATATTGAATTAGTATTCCTACTAATTCTTGGATTTATGACCTAGGCCATTCCGGTCGACTCATGAGATTGCATTTTTGCATTTGCTGTGAGTGAGTCTATTCTGTTCTGGGTCACATATAATGGATGTGGAGGTTCAAGAAATGCAGGATATGCCCTAGAGGCTTCTTGCGCTCTCTTGGATCTGACGATTGACATGTGTTGGTGAATTTTGATTCACCCGCCAAATCAATAATAGTGTGCTAGATTCCGGTTGATCCTGCCGGAGGTCACTGCTATTGGGATTCGACTAAGCCATGCGAGTCGAGAGGGTTCGGCCCTCGGCTGA
>Ga0209536_100001271_pt1 | contig 41841 bp, 35 predicted proteins | sample DeeMarSeWOR28_12_FD_187461 | JGI IMG/M metagenome (GOLD analysis project Ga0209536, IMG submission 187461) | Marine sediment microbial communities from White Oak River estuary, North Carolina - WOR-2-8_12 (SPAdes) (version 2) | ecosystem: Environmental > Aquatic > Marine > Intertidal zone >...
CCCGTGCTCGACACGATCATCATCGAGACCGGCGAGCCGCTCGACCGCCTCTTGGTGGGGGGGACCGCACGCAAGCTCCGCTCGCTCGGGATCTTCAGCGACGTCACATGGGACACGACGTGGGTGCACGGCCGCCTCGCGGTGGTCGTGCGTACCCAGGATGGCTTGAGTCCACACCCAAGATCAGTTTCTCCGCCGCGACCGACGGGACGGTCACTACCACACTCGGCGCAAGTGACGCCAATTTCCATGGGACCGGCAACTACCTGTACGCCGCCTACCGCAAGGACGTTGGCCGCTCGGGTCTCGATCTGCGCGGCAAGTTCAACCGGTTTCTCGGTACGCCCGTGAGAGCGAGCGGCGACCTCCTGAATTTCAGCGACGGTCGCGAAGCCTCGAGGATGATCGGATCCCCGTTTTGATCGACCGTGGGCCGGATATCGATCGATCTCGATGGCGAGGCGGCGCGCCAGCGCGTGCTCCAGTTTCGTACGGACGGCGCAGGGCCGCTCGACACCAGGTTGTACCAGCGACGCGCGTTCGTGAACCGACTCACCAGCATGGTTGCCGCCCTCGCCGATCCCGAACGATACCTGCGCCTGGGTTCGATGGTGCAGCTCCGGCGCGAGGAGCTCGCGCCCTACTACGGCAACGATTCCGCTCGGGGTGGGATTGGGAAGCTGTTCACCCTCGGACGATTGCCGATCAACGGTTCGGTGCAGGCTTACTACAACGTCGTGAAGGCGGACGGCGGGCCGGATTGGTCGACGAGGGTGCAAGTGCAGCTGCTGTTTCCGAAGTAGACCGCAGCGATGACGGGTGGGAGTGCCGCTCGAGTGGCGGCTACGAGGCGGTGCTCCCTGCTGCCTGGCCTGCCGCTCGTCCCGTCACCCACGCCCACAGGAAGTTGTGGCCTCCGATCGGGCCGAAGGCGTCGAGGATCTCACCGCACAGGTAGAGGCCGGGTTGCCGACGGCTCTCCATGGTTCGCGGGTCGATTTCCCCGAGTGCCACCCCGCCCCCGGTCACTTCGGCCTTCTTGAATCCCTCGTTGCCCGTCCACGGCAGCGGGTACTCCACCAGCAGCGTCACGAGCCGTTTGCGGGCGGTGCGGCCGAGGTGAGCGACGGTCGTGTCCGCGCCGATTTCGGCCTCGGCGAGCAGGCGGTCTGCGAGCCTGGTCGGCATGGCCTCGGTGACGACCGAGGACACCCGCTTCCGTCCGGACTGCAGTGCCGCATCCCACGCGGCTCGGTCCCTATCGGTCCACTGCACGAGCAGTGGTTGTCGTGCCTCGGATGCCGCGCGCGTCGCCAGGTGTGAGATATCGAGAACCGCCGGCCCGCTGTAACCCCGGTGGGTGAAGAGGAAGCCGCCCCGCGTTTCCATGCGTGGCGTCGTCCCGGGCGCGCGGATCGAGACCGTGAGGGAGATCCCCGCCAGGTCAGCGTGAACCGGAGGGTCGGTCGTCAGGGGCGTCAGGGCAGGGTAGGTAGGGTGGGTCGTGTGGCCAAGCTCGCGGGCGATACGAAGACCGATCCCATCGCTGCCGGTGCTGGGGACGGACAGCCCGCCGGTTGCGAGCACCACCGCCGACGCCTCGAGTGCGGGCGCACCCTTCAGCTGAACGATCCACGGACCTCCGGCATCGTCCGGCGCGGTAACGCCCTCGACGGTCGTGTCGAAACGGACGGCGGCGCCGGCCTCACGCACTCGGGTGAGTAGGCGATCGCGCACATCGCGCGCGCGGTTGGATGCGGGAAAGCGCTTCCCCGTTTCGGGCTCGAGCACGAGCCCCATGCCGAGTTCACGCTCGAAGAACACACGTTGTTCGTCGAGCGGCCACGAGCGGAGGATGTTGCGGAGCGAGTTGGGCGAGGAGGCGGTGACGAACCGCTCGGGCTGGACCGTTGAGGGCAGGATGTTGCAGCGCCCCCCGCCGGAGATGAGGATCTTCCGGCCCCCGTCCTTCGTGCGTTCCACCAACACAACGGACCGACCGGCCCGCGCCGCGAAGAGCGAGGCCAGGATACCGGCCGCACCGGCGCCAACGACGACGATTGGGTTGGGCGTCACTCGACTCCTTCATCCTCTGCCGATGAGACCGAACCTACCGGACCGACCACCGTGCGTCGATGCCCGCCGACGGGGATCGATCCCACGAGAGCTCGTGGAGGCCGCCGACCAACGCGCCGAGAACATCGACCGTTCCCGCAGCTGGGTCCTGACCGAGGCACTGCGTCAGTATCTCGCGCACTCAGCCGCTTCTCGCAGCGCCCGCGAGGAGGCGACGACGGCGTACGCCGTTGCTCCCGACCAGCGTGGCGGTACGGACGAGCCGGCGACCGATGCCGCCGCCGAAATCCAGGCAGCTCGCGTGCGCCGATTGCGAAGCGAACTCGCGCTGCCGGCCCTCGAGCGGCTGCGCCGCGCCGAGGAACTTGCCCGGCTTAGCGCTCCCCACACAGAGTCTGGCGTCAGTCTCCAGGTCATGGGCTTCGATACGTACGAGGCGTACTACGAGTGGAGGAAGAGCAGGTTGATCCGCTTGTGAATCCCCCGACCTTGGCAACGCGAGTGTGCTCGCGGTTGACTGAGTTCGGGGTGGAGTACCTCGTGATCGGCGGGATCGCCTGCGTCCTGCACGGTTACGTGCGTGCCACGACCGATGTCGACATTCTCATCGAACGATCGACGGAGAATGCCGACCGCCTCCTGGAGGCGCTGAGGGGCCTTGGCTGGGGGTTCGCCCAGGAGTGGCACGCCGAGGAGGTTCTGGCGCGCCCGATCACGGTGATCGGAGACGATCCGCATGTCGACATCTTCACCGTCGCCTGGAGCGTCAAGTACGATCAGGCCATTGCCCGGTTGTCGATCGTCACGGTGGAAGGGGTAGACATCCCCCTGATCGGAATCGACGACCTGATCGCGACGAAGCAGACGGCCCGCCCACTGGACGCTGCAGACGTGGAAGCTCTGGAGCAGATCAGACGCATCTGCGGTGAGCGCTGAACTCCAATCGAGTTCTCGTTCCCACACCCCCGTGCCGAACTCGAGCATGCACGTCAGCCGATCGTTATCGAAGAACCCGGCGTTCGTGATCCCCGGCCGGAATCCCATGTAGTCCGTAAGGAACGAGAGGAACGCGATCGGGGTCTTCGTGATGTCGACCCGGAGCGTGATGCCGGTCTCCATCCCGAAGGTCACGACTCGACCCGATCCGGAACCTCGTACTTTCCCAGCGATAAGCCTCGTATTTCCCCGAGGTTCCCGGTGGCCGCATCCCCTCTACCCTTGATCGCATACCCGGTGCCTGCGGGCGGCGACGGCGGCGGTCTGCTGGGTACCGACGTGTCGAGATGGCTGTTCGGGAGGGGACGAGCGATGGCAACCGGAAGGCGTACGAGGCCAGACGAGTCCGGAACGCAACGGGCGACCGGGGAAGCGTCCATCGTGTCGGTGGAACAGACCCGCCTCGCCGAGAGCCGGGACCGGAAGGTCCCATGGAAGAAGTGGGGTCCGTACCTCAGCGAGCGACAGTGGGGCACAGTCCGTGAGGATTACAGCGAGTCCGGCGACGCCTGGAACCACTTCAGCCACGACCACGCACGTTCGCGGGCCTATCGCTGGGGTGAGGACGGGCTCGCCGGTATCAGCGACGATCGGCAGCTGCTCTGCTTCGCCCTCGCGTTGTGGAACGGCGAAGATCCGATCCTCAAAGAACGGCTCTTCGGCCTGACCAACAGCGAGGGGAACCACGGGGAAGACGTCAAGGAGTACTGCTTCTACCTCGACGCGACACCGACCCATTCCTATCTCAAGTACCTCTACAAGTACCCGCAGCGGGCCTATCCCTACGATCACCTGGTCAGCACGAATCAGAGCCGGGGAAAGGGCGAGCACGAGTACGAGCTGATCGACACCGGCGTATTCGACGACGACCGTTACTTCGACGTGGTCGTCGAGTACGCCAAGGCGGCCCCGGAAGACGTGCTCGTTCAGATCACGGTACACAACCGGGGCCCCGACGCCGCCTCCCTGCATCTGCTGCCGACGCTCTGGTTCCGCAACACGTGGTCGTGGGGGGAGATCGCCGAGCGTCCGCTGCTTCGCGAAGAGACCGGGGGGATCACGGCCTCGCACCGCGGTCTGGGCGAGCGGTTCCTGGCGACCGACGGGAGCCCGGTGCTGCTCTTCACCGAGAACGAGACCAACACCGAGCAGTTGGTGCACGTCCCCAACCGGACGCCCTACGTCAAGGACGCGTTCCACCGGTATCTCGTCCACGGCGAGAAGGATGCCGTGAATCCCGAACGCACGGGCACGAAGGCCGCTGCCCACTACTCTCTCACGGTGGGGCCGAAGGCGTCGGAGACGGTGCGTCTGCGCCTGAGTGATGCGGGACCAGGCGGCTCCGGGCAGGTAGGAAGCGGCTCCGCAGGGCCGTTCGGCAAGGCCTTCGACGACGTCATGACGACCAGGCGGCAGGAGGCTGACGCATTCTACGCCTCGGTCATTCCTCCGTCGCTCGACACCGACGCCGCCACCGTGATGCGGCAGGCGCTGGCGGGCATGCTCTGGTCCGAGCAGTTCTACTACTACGACGTGGACCGCTGGCTCGAGGAACACGGTGTCCGGTACCCGTCCCTCCGCAACGCGCCGCGCAACGCGCACTGGCACCACATGTTCAACGCCGACGTCATCTCGATGCCGGACAAGTGGGAGTACCCGTGGTACGCGGCGTGGGACCTGGCGTTTCACAGCCTGGCGCTGACGGTGGTGGATCCCGATTTCGGCAAGGAGCAACTGGACCTGATGCTGCAGTCGCAGTACCTCCACCCCAGCGGCCAGCTGCCCGCCTACGAGTGGAACTTCGGCGACGTCAACCCGCCCGTGCACGCATGGGCCACGATGTTCACCTATCGCTTGGAGAAGGCCCAGCGGGGGGCGGGTGACCTCGACTGGCTGGAGCGGTCGTTCCACAAGTTGCTGCTCAACTTCACCTGGTGGGTGAACCGTAAGGACCGCACGGGGAGCAACGTCTTCGAGGGCGGCTTCCTCGGTCTCGACAACATCGGGGTGTTCGATCGCAGTGCGCCGCTGCCAACCGGGGGCTACCTGGACCAGGCCGACGGCACCGCCTGGATGGCGCTCTTCTGCCAGAACATGCTCGAAATGGCGGTGGAGCTGTCGCTGACGCGGCCCGCTTACCTGGCGCTGGTCGAGAAGTTCATCGAGCACGTGCTGCTCATCACGACGTCGATGCTGCACGCCGGCGACGGGACGGGCATGTGGGACGAGGAGGACGGCTTCTTCTACGACGTGCTCCGCCTGCCCGACGGTTCGGCGCAGCGCCTCAAGGTGCGATCGATGGTCGGGTTGCTCCCCTTGTGTGCGGTCACGGTGTTCGAAGGGGAACTGCAGGGCAGGGATCCCCACCTTCAGGACCGCCTCCGCCGGTTTCTCGAGGCGCGGCCGGAGTTGACGGCCTTCATCCACCCGCCGATGGCGAGCGGCAAGAACGGTCGGCGGATGAGTGCGGCGCTGAACGAGGAGAAGCTGCGCCGGGTGCTCTCCGTCATGCTCGACGAGCGCGAGTTTCTAAGCCCCTACGGCATCCGGTCCGTGTCGCGGTACCATGCCGACCACCCCTACGTGTTCCGCGTGGGGGATCACGAGCACCGGGTGTCGTATCTCCCGGCCGAGTCGGATACTGGCATGTTCGGGGGCAACTCGAACTGGCGTGGCCCTATCTGGATGCCGGTCAACGGCCTGATCGTTCGCGCCCTGCTCCAGTACTACCTGTACTACGGTGACGATTTCACGATTGAGTGCCCGACGGGCTCCGGACGTGAGCTGACGATGTACCAGGTAGCGGAGGACGTCGCCGGCCGGCTGGCGCGCATCTTTCTGCGTGACGGGCACGGTCGGCGCCCGGTCTTCGGCGATACGGCGAAGTTCCAGGAGGACCCGCACTGGCGCGACAACCTCCTGTTCTACGAGTACTTCCACGGCGACAATGGGGCGGGTATCGGCGCCAGCCATCAGACCGGCTGGACCGGCATCGTGAGCGTCAGGAGGGCGGGTCGGATTGCGCGTCGCATGAGCGGAGTCCTGTCTGGGGGCGGAGCCATTCAGTCGTCGAGCGGGAAGTGTGGTAGGGGAAAGGGGAAAGGGGAAGGGGGAGAGGGCAGAGGGCAGAGTGCAGAGTGAAGAGTGCAGGGTGCGGAGTGAAAACAGGTGCCTGGGCACCGCCGCGAGGCCACGGATGGTTGTGCTGAGTTGTGCAAGGGCTCGGTTGCTCGGCGGTGGGAGCCACGTGTCATCCTGTAGCGAGTATGCGCCCTCGCGAGGTTCTTGGCCATGCTAGGATATGCTATGTTTAAATGGCACATCATAGCAGGAGCCGGTCATGCCACTGGTACAGATCAATGCTCGGATCGACGCGGCAGTGAAGAAGGCCATGGAGGAGTACTGCCGGTCGCGGGGGATCGTCATGAACCACTTCGTGCAGGAGGCCATCCTGGATCGACTGGAGGAGCTGGAGGACGTCGAGGACCTGAAGCGCATTCGCCATGAGCCAACTCGGCCCCTGGCCGACGTCCTGCGAGAGTTGAAGCTCGATGGCACGCTATGAGATCGAGATCTCGCAGACCGCCGAGAAGCAACTGAAGAAGCTTGCTCGCCGCGACCAGCGACGGGTCGTCGCCGCCATCCTCGCCCTCGGTGAGGACCCCCGTCCCCGGGGGTCGCGCAAGCTCTCCGGGTACGACGATGTCTTTCGGATCCGGGCTGGCCGGTACCGGATCATCTACAGTCTGGCGCGGCGCAAGCTGCTCGTCATCATTCTCAAGATCGGCCAGCGCAAGGACGCGTACCGCTCGTAAAGAGTGAAGAGTGAAGAGGTAAAGGGGAAAGGGGAAAGGGCACCCCGGCCCGGGCCGGATAGGCCCATGGCGTGCCGTGACAGGTGAGCGCGGCTGGGAACGGCGAGCACGGTGAGCCGAGGCCACGCATCAACGGCCATGGGTCTGGATCATTGGACATCTCCCCGGTCGGCTGCCTAGATTCGCCCGACAACCATGACCCCCGTGCTCCTGATCTGGACCCTCGCGGCCGGCTCGTTCCTCACAATGGCCGTGTTCGAGTTCGTGGTCGCCGCGCTGGAACGGCAGCCCCGCATCCACGTCCCGTTCGGCCTCATTGGCCTCTCCGCCATGGCCGGTACGATTGCGGAGATCAGCTCGTTCGGAGCGACCTCCGTGGCCGCGATGACGCTCAGCATCAAGTGGGGCGTGACGTTCAACATCCTCGCTCACCTGTTCCTCGTCGCGTTCATGGTACAGTACGCGGGGGTGCGGATTCGGTGGCCAGGCTGGCTCGCCGCCGGCGTCTTCGCCGTTGCCGGGATCGTGCACCTCGTCCTCCCCTCCGGCATCACGTTCAGCCGGATCGAGCGCGTCGTGACGGAGGTGCTGCCTTGGGGTGAACGCATCGCGCTGCCGGCAGGACCGGCCCATCCACTGTGGCCGCTCTCGGTAGCCGCGATCCCGATCCTGCTCCTGTTTCTCGGTGACCTCGTGGCCCAGACCCGCCGTGCCGGCGACGTCGGGCGCGCGCGGCGGATCGCCGTGGCGGGGACGATCCTGTTCCTCGCGTTCGTGGAGGGGTTTCTCTCCGATGCCCTGGTCCTCAAGCTCCCGGGTTTCAGCACAATCAGCTTCCTTGGAATCCTGGCGCTCATCGGGGAGGATCTCGTGCGTGAGATCCTGCGTGCCGGTACGCTCGCTCGCGAGGTGATCGCGAGCGAGCGGCGGTGGCAGGATGTCATTGCGAACGTACAGGTGGCGGTGGTCGGCCTCACGCCGGACGGGCGGATCGAGTCGGTGAACCCGTTCTTCGAGCGGCTGGTCGGACTGGAGGGTGCGGAGCTCCGGGGGCGCTCCGTGCTCGATCTCGTGCTTCCGTCCCAGCGCGAGGCACTGACGGCACGACTCGAGTCCCTGCACAACGGTTCGGCAGCTCCACACGCCGACTGGACGCTCCTCCGGCCTGACGGGGAGCAGCGTGCAGTGGCGTGGACGACCGTTCGTCTCATGAGAGACGATCACACAGTCAATGGACTGCTCACGCTCGGGATCGACGTCAGCGAGCGGACGCGCACGAGGGCTGAGCTCGAACAGGCGCTGGACGAGGTCACGCAACTGCGGGAGCAGCTCGAAGGAGAGAACGTCTCTCTGCGCGAAGAGCTACGCGAGAACCTGGGGTTCAGCGAGATCGTCGGACAGAGCGACGCGCTCGGGTACGTGCTGCACCGCGTGCGGCAGGTGGCCGACACGGACCTGCCGGTCCTGCTCGAAGGGGAGACCGGCGTGGGGAAGGAGCTCGTCGCCCGCGCGATCGTGCAGCACAGCGCGCGCGGGAAGGGGCCGTTCATCCGCGTCAACTGTGCCGCGATCCCCGCGTCACTCGTCGAGAGCGAGCTGTTCGGTCACGAGCGGGGCGCGTTCACCGGGGCCGACGCGCGCCGCCGCGGGCGGTTCGAGGTGGCTGATGGCGGCACGCTGTTCCTCGACGAGATCGGGGATCTGCCGCTTGATGTCCAGCCACGTCTGCTGCGCGTGCTCGAAGACGGGGAGTTCACCCGCGTGGGTGGCGAGCACCCGGTTCGTGCGGACGTCCGACTGGTGGCGGCCACGAATCGTGTCTTGCGAGAGGAGGTGGCAGCGGGTCGCTTCCGGGAGGATCTCTACTTCCGACTCTCCACCTTCGTCATCACGGTGCCGCCGCTGCGGGATCGTCCGGAGGACATCCCGCTGCTCGTGAGTCACTTCGTCACGACCATCGCCGCGAAACGTGGCAAGACCATCGACCAGATCCCGCGCGCCGTGATGGAACGACTCACCGCCTACGCCTGGCCCGGCAACGTCCGGGAGCTCCAGAACGTCGTCGAGCGCAGCGTGCTGCTGTCGGCGGGGCCGGAGCTTCGGCTCGCCGACCGGTTGGACGGCGAGCTCCCGGAGAGGAACGGAGAGGAGCCACGGGCGTCCCAAGCGATCCAGACCCTCGAGCACGTCGAGCGTCGCCATATCCAGCGGGTGCTCGCCCAATGCAAGGGCCGTGTCGGTGGGGCAGGCGGGGCAGCCGAGTCCCTCGGCATCAACGCGAGCACGCTGCGTTCACGGATGAAAAAACTCGGGATTTTGCCCCGCGGATGACCGGTGCGACAGTTCGCGCGGATGTGATATTTCGTATCGACGATCAGACTCGAGTGACGTCCCGCCCGTTCGTCAGGTCCGACTAACCCTCTTTCTGGCATACCGTTAGGCTGTTCGGGCCGCTGCTGATCCGCACCGGCCTGCCGCTTGCCTCATCGGCGGGCATGTTCCACCTGCTCGTGAGAGTCCGAGTCCGACCCCACAAGCGCTCAGAGTTTGTCCTCTCCGCGCGGACGCTGCTCGGTGCGGACGATGGGATGCTCGGCTCACCGATCATCACGCAAGGGTTGGAGGATCCGAATCTCCTGTGTTGCTGGGCTGCATGGGAATCCGAGGTCCAGGTCCGGCAGTTCCTCGCAGGCGACGCGTACCGGGCCCTTCGCGGTGCAGCTCGGACACTCGCCGAGGAGTGGGGCGTGGAGATCCTCCGCGACATGGATCCCGCAGGAGGGTGGGCGGAGCTGGTGGGGGCGCCGAAGAGTGGCCAGGCCGCTCGGCACGGTGATCCGTCGGCGCTCGCGGACGGCGGAGCCTGACGGACGGCCCGCCGGCGCGCACCCGGCCCTTGCCGGTCGGTGGTTATGGATCGGCTTCGGCTCCGGGTGAGCAGCGGCCCGATCCCGACGATCAGCTTCGCATCGCGAGCGGCCTGCGGGGGACACAGGTGTCGAGTACGGGTGGGGAGGGTCGTGAGCGTGCAGAGCTCGCGACGTCGTGGTGCGACGGCCGTTGCGCTGCGTCATAGATGGCCGGGTCGCACAGGCAGCGGGTCGCGGTGCGTGCCCGACCGGTCGTGTCCTAATGAGGGGTGAACGATGAGGAGATTCATATCGAACACGGCGTTCGCGTCCTGTCTGCTCCTGCAGCTGATGAGCACCGTGACCCAGGCCCAGGAGCAACAAGCAGGCGGCCAGGACCTCGCCCAGCAGGCGCGCAACCCGACCGCGTCGCTCACGATGATGCAGATCGTCGCGGTCCACAACCCCAACTTCCACAACCTCGAATCGGCGAACCAGACCCGCTTCATCGTCCAACCGATCATCCCGTTCAAGACCGGCAAGCTCCAGCACATCGCGCGGATCACGCTGCCCTACGTGGCGAATGCGCCGGATTGGGGCTCCCTCGTGCCCGGGGATTCGAACGTCGCCCTGCCACCGAATTACGTGCCCACCGCAGAGGTCAACGGCCTCAGTGACATGGCCCTATTCGATCTCTTGATCTTCCCGGCGCCGTTCAAGGGTGGGCGTCTCGCGGTCGGCGTTTCCGCGATGCTGCCAACGGCAACGGATCCGGCGCTCGGCACCCAAAAATGGTCGGTGGGTCCCGCGCTCGGCGGTCTCGTGCAGTCCGGCAAGCTCCTGGTGGGAGGGATTGCGCTCGCCAACTTCAGCGTGGCTGGCAACAGCGAACGCGAAAACGTCAGCGCGATGACGCTCCAGCCGTTCGGCAGCTACGGACTGGGGAGCGGTTGGTCGATCGAACTGACCGAGATGATGTTCAACTACGATTTCAAGAGCAAGACCTGGGCGACGCTTCCGCTTGGGGGCCGGATCGGGAAAATGGTGACGGTCGGGAAGCTCCCGATACGCTTCTACGCCGACGCCGAATACAACTTCGCGGATAAGGGTGTAGCGCCCAAGTGGACCTTCAGGTTCGCCGTCGTGCCGCTGCTGTAGCGGGCGAGAACCCCGTCGTCCGATCCGTCGTGCCTCGTTTCGATGTGTGTGCGGGCGGACTGTGGTCGGCGATCGCGTCGGCGGAGCCGCAGGGTAACACGAAGCCGCGACACGAGCTCAGATCCTGCGGGCACACGTGAAATTTCAGAGGAGAGAACCATGAGCTGGAATCGACGGACTTTCATCAAGACCAGCGCCGGCGCGCTGGCAGGTCTGTCGCTCGTTCGGTGTCGTGGTGAATCCGGTGGGGAGGCCGACGCCGAGACCATCGTGTTCCGCAACGGTGTGGTGTTGCCGGTGGACGATAGTTTCTCCGAGCACACGGCACTCGCGATCCGGGGCAATCGGGTACTGGCCGTCGGCAGTGACGACGCGGTCGCGCGCGCCGCGGGGCGCGGGGCGCAAACCATCGACCTGGAAGGCCGCACGGTGCTGCCCGGCTTCATCGAGCCGCACATGCACTTCCTCCTGCTGGCGGGCCTGGGGCACCTTCAAGACGTGGGTCCGTTCAAGTATCCGTCCTTCGACGCGACATTGGACGCATTGGCCAGGATCAACGAGCAGACTACCGGTGAAGGCGCCTGGGTGGCAGCACGCCAGTTCGACCCGATCCTTCTGGAGCCGCCGCGCGAGTTGACGACCAGGGACCTGGACAAGGTCATACCGGACCGCCCTGCGTTCGTGCTAAACGCGTCCGGCCATATCGCCTATGTCAACAGCAAGACGCTGGAGCTGGCGGGTGTAAGCGAGGACACGCCGGATCCCGAGGGTGCCTCGTACGGCCGGTATGAAGATGGCTCACCGAACGGCGTCCTCTACGGGGTTCCCGTCCACCTGCCGATCATGCTCAAGAATCCGGCGATTGCGGAGCGCCTCGACACCGGGTTCGTGGATGCCGGCCGCAGCGTCGGCGAGCAGGCCGCGGCGCTCGGCATCACGACGGTGTGCGACCAGGCAACGGGTGCTTTGGGCGGTCCCGCCGAAGTCGAGGCCTACCGGGAGATGTACACCGGCAGCGGCATGAAAGCGCGTATCCGAGCCTACGTCTTCTCGGCAATGGCGCCGACATTTGCCGAAGCCGGTATCGAAGTCGGTTACGGGGACGCATTGATGCGCGTCGCCGGGCTGAAAATGGTGACGGACGGCTCGAACCAGGGCTTTACTGGGCGCCAGCGTGAACCCTACGTCGGCAAGGACTCTGTCGGTCTCTTCTATATGAAGCCTGAAGAAACTCGCGACGCCGTCCTGACCGACACCAGGGACGGTGTGCCCCTGTCGTTGCACGGCAACGGCGATGCCGCCATCGACGCCATTCTCGACGCGGTCGAGAACGCGAAGAATGAGGGTGTCGACGTCAATTCCCTGCGTTGCCGCATCGAACACTGCTCGATCCTCCATGACGAGCAGATCGAGCGGATCAAGGCTTTGGGCATGGTGCCGAGTTTCCTGATCAATCACGTCCACTACTGGGGCCACGTGATGCGCGACAAGGTATTCGGGCCCGAGAAGGTGCAGCTGCTCGATCGCTGCGCTGCCGTCGAGCAGGCAGGCATCCCGTGGGTGATGCATTCGGATGCACCGGTTTCACCGCTGGGCAGCCTGCACCTGATCCGGGTCGCCGTGGCCCGGGATCTCTGGAAGGAGCCCGATACCGTGCTGGCACCCCAGGAGAAAGTCAGCGTCGAATCCGCGATTCGCGCCGTCACCCGCAACGCGGCAAGGGCCTGCTTCTCCGAGCACGAGATCGGCAGCCTCGAGCCCGGGAAGCTCGCCGACTTCGTCGTGCTCGGGAGCGACCCGCGCGGAGTCGAGCCGCGGGCGATCTCGGACATCGAGGTCCATCAGACGTGGATGGATGGCAGCCAAGTCTATGGAAGTTGATCGCAGCGCAACCGAGCTGGCCGCGCCATCTCCCAAGCGAACGGCGGGTGCGCGCGGTTCAGCGAATGAGGGCCGGTTTTCACGGGAGAAGAAGTCATGAACGTCAACGACCGAAATTCTGTCGTTGCTGCCTTCGCCATCGTTCTGGTCTGTGGCCTGGGATCGATCGCCTGCGCCCCGCGAGCCGGTGAAGGAGCCGTCGTCTACACGGCGAAGAAGATCATTACCATGGAGGAAGCGACGCCGGAAGCGACCGCGGTCGCGGTCGCCCATGACAGAATCGTCGCCGTGGGAAGCCTCGAAGAAGTCCGGCAGCAGCTCGACGGCCAGCCGTACGACGTGGTCGACACGTTCGAAGACAAGGTGCTGGTACCGGGGTTCATCGACAATCACATGCATCCGCTGCTCGTCGGTGGATTTCTCCTGCAGGCGGATTTCATCACGCCCTTCGATTGGACGCTGCCGAGCCAGCAGGTCGAGGGAGTCCAGGGCCGGGATGCCTATCTCGCCCGATTGCAGGAGATCGAGGCGGCGAAGACGGACCCGGAGGATTGGCTGTTGACGTGGGGGCACAGCCCCGCCTTTCACGGGGAAGTCTGGCGAGCGGATCTCGATGAGATATCCTCGACGCGCCCAATCCTCGTCTGGGCCCGTTCCTTCCACGAGGTCACCCTCAACACGGCGGCACTGGAAGCACTGGGCTTTCTGAGCGGCGACGATCCGCAACATCACCAGATCCACTATGACAAAGGGTGGTTCCTCGAGACAGGCTACAAGTCGTACTTGCTGCCCAAAATGGCGGGAATCCTCCTCGAGCCGGAACGGCTCATGCCCGCATTGAAGGAAGCGGGAGAGGCCTTGCATCTTGGCGGCATCACCACCGTCGCCGACATGGCGGCCGGCGCGATGGACCCGGAAACGGAAGTCAACAGCGCGGTGGCGGCGTACGAGAATGATTCAACACCGTTCCGGGCATTCTATGTTCCTGTGGGCAGTGAAGTCGTCACCGATCGCTATGGAGGACTGGAGCAGGGAGCCGAATTCTACGCAGGCTTGCCGGAGATGAATACGCACCGCATACAGTGGGTGAAGCAGGTCAAGTTTCTCGCCGACGGCGCGTTCTACTCACAGCTCATGCAGATGCAGGATGGGTATACCGACGGCCACAGCGGCGAGTGGATCATGCCGCCGGACGAGCTGGAACGGGCGGCCAGGGTCTTCTGGAACCGAGGCTGGCAGATTCATGTGCACGTCAACGGCGACCTCGGCATGCAGGTGACCCTCGACGTGCTGGAGAAGCTGCAGCAGGAGAACCCGCGCGACGACCACCGGTTCACCCTGCACCACACCGGCTATTTCACCGCTGAGCAGGCCAGGCGCATCGCGGAGCTTGGTGCGCTCGTCTCGGCGCAACCCTTCTACCTCTACGCGCTCGGCGACAAGTACTCCGAGATCGGGCTCGGGCCCGAGCGGGCGCACTATATGGTGCGTCTCAAATCGCTGCTCGACAGCGGGGTGAAGGTCTCGCTCCATTCGGACTTCACCATGGCGCCTGCCGAGCCGCTCAGGCTCGCCTGGGTTGCGGTCAACCGGCTCTCGGCCAGCGGCGAGGTGCTGGGCCCCGAGGAGCGCATCACCGTCGAGCAGGCGCTGCGCGCGATCACGATCGATGCGGCCTACGCGATACGCATGGAAGACGAGATCGGCAGCATTGCCCCGGGGAAGATCGCGGATTTCGCCGTGCTCGAGCAGGACCCCTACGAGGTGCCGCCCGCGCAGCTCAAAGACATCCCGATCTGGGGGACGGTGTTCGAGGGAAAGCTCTTTCCCATTGGAGAGAACTGATAGCAAGTGCGCTTCCGGCTGAGACAGGGCATGACGACAAGTCCAACTCCACTGGCCACGGCCGCTCGCTCGCGCCCGCGGTCAGCGAGGGGCTCCGTCATGGGCCAGACAGGCCGTTCGCTTGTGTGTAGCCTGCTGCTGTGTACGGTGGTCGGAGCACCCAAGGCATCTCGCGCGCAGGACGAGCCGATTACCAAGCCGTTGGTGATCTACCTCGACCAGGACCACACGCGTTTCCTGAAGTGCGGTGCCCTGGTGCAGATCTGGGCCCGGCACACCCAGATGAACCCCGGCTCCAAGCTCTCCGAAGGGGGGCTCGTCCAGGAAGCGGCCACCGACGTGTCGGTCCGTCGCTTCCGGGTCAGTATGGATGCGCAACTCAGCGAGCGGACGATGGGCTTTTTCCAGCTCGGCGTGAACAACATGAACTACATCTCCGGCCGCGGCGCGGCGGTGGAGCTGCTGGACGCGTACGCCGAGTACAAGGTTTCTGATGCGTTCTCGTTCGGGGGAGGCAAGTCGGTCTGGAACGCCCTCTCGCGCTACTCGGGCCCCAGCGCCGCACGGAGCCTGACCCTGGACGTGCCCGTTGTCCCGCTGCCCACGATGAACATCACGGACGCCGTGCTGCGAAAGCTCGGCGTCTGGGCCAAGGGCCAGGTGTCCCGCCTGGACTATCGTGCGACCGTGTTCAAACCCTTCGCGGTGCAGGGGCAGGAGCCGGGGGAACTGGAGGCTGCGTTCACCGATGACGGGCTGGCGGACGCCCTCGGGGTGGCGGCGTACGCCAAGTGGCAGTTCTTCGAGCAGGAGAGCAACCGTCTCCCGACCTCCCCCGGCACCTACCTGGGGCAGAAGAAGGTACTCGCGCTCGGCATCGGCTTCGAGTATCAGCAAGACCGCACCGTGCATCTCGAGCAGGGCGAGCCGGTGCTGAACGACCTGAAGCTGTGGGCGGCCGACGTATTTCTGGATCTGCCCTTCGGTGAAGAGCGGCGCACGGCCCTCACCGCCTACGCCGCGCTGTTCGACTACGATTTCGGCCCCAATTCGGTCCGCAACATTGGCGTGAACAACCCGGCACAATTCGTTGACTTGGCTGAAGCATCGCTCAACGGTGCGGGGAACGCGTATCCGCTCGTCGGGTCGGGGCAGACCTTCTACGTTCAGGCAGGCTTCCTGTCTCCCTCGATGGGAGGGGAGGGTCTGTTGGGACGGCTGCAGCCGTTCGCCGACCTCCAGTCCTCGAAGTTCGACGGCCTGGACGATCGCATGAACGCCTGGCGCGTCGGCGTGCACTGGCTGATCCGAGGACACAGATCCCGCTTGAGCGCTGCCTACCAGAGCCGCCCGGTCTTCGTCGAACGAGCTGGCCGCCGAGAGGTGGCGGAGCGGAAAGGTATGGCGATCGTGCAGTTCTAGCTCTGGCTCAACTGACCGGAGCGTGGTCCAATGCTAGATGATCAACGCTCAACGACACCGGATCGGCACGCGAGCCGACAGTCCGTGCGATGTGGGTGACGAATCCAAACGCGGAGGTGCAATCATGATGCGACCCAGACAACTCCTGAGCGGGATGTTCGCCGCAGTGACTGGCGCGGTCACCGTGGCCTGTGGCGGCATGCAGGTCCGAACCGACTTCGATCCCGCTGCGGACTTCAGCCGCTACGAGACCTTCTTCGTGCTCGAGGAGGCAGGCGACAATTCGGCGCCCGGCTTCTGGGACGCCCGGATCAAGACGGCCATCGCCCGAACCCTCACGGCCAAGGGGTGGCGACAGGTCGACTCCCCGGAGGAGGCCGACGTCGCGGTCGGCTATCAGCTCACGACGGAACAGCGGTCGTCGTTACAGACGGTGAGCACGGGCTGGGGCGGGTACGGGTACGGTTGGGGAGACTGGTACGGTCCCCCAATGGGAGGTATGGCCACGAGCACGACCACGGAGCGCCGGTACGAGGTCGGCACCCTGATCGTCGCGATGTTCGACGTCGCGCAGAAGCAGATGGTCTACAGTAGCTCCGCGAGCGGGGAGATCGACGAGCGGCAGCAGGCGCCGGAGCAAGCCCAGGCCGACGTGAACAAGGTGCTGGACGAGATGCTCAAGGATTTCCCCCCGGGCAGTTGACGGGGGGGCGGTGCGACGTTGGCCGAGACCGGTGGACCGGAAGTGGCTGCTTCTCGTCCTGGCTCTCAACGGATTAGGCTGCCTGTTTGAGGCCGAGTTCTGCAGCGGTCAGGAGCAGTCCGCCCTGCCGCGAGGGAAGTGGCTATCCGAGAGGGGGCCGGCCGACCCGAGGCCGGTTGACGACAACCTTCTCGGCAGCGGACTACTGAACGCGGGCTACTTCGACTGGAAGAACCGCCTGTGGATCGAGCACGGGATCTCGTTCGGCGGGTATGTGTCGGCGAATGTCCAGTGGGGATCGGAAGGCGGACCGAGTCACGGCATCAGCGAGACGCTGGTGCTCTTCGCCTGGGAATTGGTGCGCGGCTCCAACAGCGCGGGCCGACTGGTAACCGGCTTTGCGCACGACCAGACCTTCGGTCGTCCGACGACGCGGGAGTTCGCGGATAGCCAGCGTCTCGCGGAGACGCCCAATGACCTGGACACCGACCCTCAGCTGGCATTCACGACTCTCGGGCTGTTTCACTGGGAGCACGAGTGGTGGACCGGTCCGCATCGGGGGTGGGCCATGCGTGCGGGTCAGCTCTACGCACCGTCGTATTTCGGCCCCGCACGGTATCTCGATGATGACCGGCGCTTCTTCATGGCCCGCCCGTTGGCCGCCGCCGGTGGTGCGCAGTGGGTCGGATACAACGACATCGGGCTCGGCGTGAACGGAATCGCCTGGAAGGCCCCGTTCTACGTGTCGTTGGCGCTCATGGACGGCAAGGCCGACCGCCAGTTTCTCGATTTCAGCAGCGTGTTCGATGGACAGCTGCTCTATCTGGGTGAGGTCGGGTTCGAGAGCGATGTCGATGGCCCGAACGAAGCCGCAATCCGCGTCACCGTCAGCCACCTCGACCGTGACGACGGAGAGAATCCAGCAGGCGGACCGGGGCAGTCATTGATGATCTCGGGAGACAAGCGCTTTAGCGGCAATTGGGCGGTGGCAGGCCGCTGGAGCCGGTCTTTCAACCGTTTGTCCGCGGATTACCGGGAGCTTGCGTCGCTCGGAGTGTTGTGGTTGGGACCATTGAACCGATCCAGCGACTTGGGTGGCGTCGGTCTGTTTGCCGGCAGCCCGAGCAATGCGACCCTCGGCTGGGAGTCGGGCTTCGAGCTCTTCTACCGGCTGCGGCTGACCAACGCCGTGAGCGTGATGCCTGATCTCCAGTACTGGCGGCGGAACGATCCGGACAGCGACGGCACCCACAGCTGGGTCTGGGGAGTCCGCTCGGAATTCGAGTTCTGACCGTGGCAACGGTTGAGGGGCGGCCGTGATGAATACGCGTGCGGCACAGCCGAGCCTCACAGCTCCGCAGCCGCCGAACGCCCAGTCATGGCTGCCGCTCGTCGTGGTGTGTCTGGCCCTTGGCGTCGAGGCGTACGACGCGAGCAGCATTCCGGTCGCCATCTCGGCGATCGTCTCGGATCTCGAGACGGATCTGTCGACGATTCAGGCGGCGCTCGTGTTGTTTTCGGTCATCTGCGCACCGCTCATGCTGACGGCCGGGACGGTGGGCGACATCCAGGGCAAGCGGCGCGCACTGCAAACAGGCATCGTGCTGTTCGGTACCGGCACGGTCATCGCGGCGGTGTCACCGCACGTTGGCGTGTTCATCCTCGGATTCTCGATCATCAAGGCACTCGGCGCGGTTCTCGTCGTGCCGACGGGCGCCGCGCTGTTGATCATCTGTTATGAAGGACGTCGCCGGGCCATCGCGTTCAGCTTCCTGGGCGCGTTCCTGGCCGGTGCCACCGCGGCGACGCCGATGATCATGGGCACGATCACCAAGTTCCTGGGCTGGCGCTTCGGCTATGGCCTGAGCGCCGTCGTGGCAGTGGTCGTGCTGCTGTTGTCCCGCAAGCTGACGGAGTCCGACCGTCGAAGCGGGACGATCGATTGGCGCGGCACCGTCCTCTCGCTGATTGGTTTGGGTTGTGTCATGCTGGGTGCGACCGCGGCCGGCCGCTACGGGTGGTGGGATGCGCGACGCCCGTTCGCTCTCGCAGGGATGGAGATCGCGCCGCTCGGACTCTCGGTGACGCCGTTTCTCATCTGCGCCGGCGTGCTGGTGATGGTGGTGTTCTTCCGCTGGGGCGAGCGCCAACAACGACATGGCAAGATGCCGATCATCCGACTCCAACTGTTCCACAACGTCCCGTACTCGGCCGGCGTCTTGGTCGGGGCGCTCCAGATCATCGGCGTGGCCGGTCTGCTGTTCGTCATCCCCGTCTATCTGCAATCCGCCCTGGAATACGACTCCTTGATGACGGGTCTGACCTTGCTACCGTACACTGTGGCCCTGCTGGTGGCGTCGCTCAGCTCGTCCGTCTTGATCCGGTGGATCGCCCCCAAGTCGCTCATCCAGATTGCGCTCACGTTGATGGTGTTCGGGCTGTTCGCCTTGGCGGAGATGGTGGGTCCGCAAATGACGCCGACCACGCTCATCGTCCCGCTGGCTGTCTACGGTGTGGCCGCCGGACTCGCGGCCTCGTTGATTCCCAACCTCACCCTGTCGGCCGCCGATCCGCAGGAGACGGGTGAGGCGTCCGGCGCCCAGGAGGCTGCAGCGGAACTGGGTAGCGGATTGGGGGCGGCGGTGATCGGCGCGGTGCTGATCGCTTCGACCTGGTCCGGCGTGGTGGGCGGCATCGCGGAGAAAGCCGGTTGGGAGATAGACCGTGCGGAGCTCCGGCAGGCCGCGATCGAGCTGGAGGACGCGGAGCGAAGCTGGACACCCGACGACGAGCGAGCGTTCATCGCGGAACTGCCAATTGAGGTGCAGGAGTCCATCGATGAGATCGTTGCGATGGCGGATACGGAGGCGCTACGGAACGCGCTTCAGGCCATTCTGTATCTCGTGCTGCTCGCGCTGCTGGGGTCGGTCTTCATGTCTGCAGGGGGCGAGCAGGAAGCGGTGGAGCCGTCGCGAGGTGATGCTCGAGGAGTTGCCTGAGTCGCTGAGCGACCGACGGGGTATCTGCGCGAGGAGCTGCTCATGCGCGTCCTGAGGCGAGGTGGTGCCGGCATGGCGGTGGCACTGGCAGCAACGGTGGGCCTAGTGCAGCCTGACGCCGGATTCTCGCTCCAGCAGGAATCGACCCTCACCCGGCCGGATCCGGATGGCGCGCCGACCCCGGTTCGCGTGGGTATGTACGTCGTCGACATCGAGCAAATCGAGAACGCCCGTCAGCAGTTCGTCGTCGACTTCGTTGTGGACCTGATCTGGAGGGACCCCCGACTGGCTGGAGCACCGGGACGCCGTTCCCTTCATGAGGTCTGGCACCCGCAGGCCTCCCTGTTCAACCAGCGCGGAATCGAAACGCTGCTGCCGGAGGTCGTCGCGGTCGAGCCCGATGGCAGCGTCAGGTACCTGCAGCGTTACTACGGCTCGCTGGCCGCGCCCTTCGATCTGCGGGACTTCCCGTTCGACACCCAGGCGTTGCCCGTCACCCTGATTTCGGTCGTGTATGGCCCCGAGCAGGTGGAGTTCGTGTTTGCGCCCGAGCTGAGCGGCCGGGCGGAACGACTCTCCGTCGTCGCGTGGGAAGTCGGCGCTGGTGTCGCCGAGGAAGGGGCGTACGCCGTGTCCTCCGACTCGGCGGAGCACGTCGAATACCTCGCGCGCATCGCCTACGTGCTGGAGGCGCGACGGGCCGTCAACTACTACGCGTGGAAGGTCGTGCTACCCCTCGTCATCATCGTGCTCATGTCATGGGCCGTGTTCTGGGTCGATCCGAAGCACGTGGGACCTCAGCTCGGTCTGTCGGGCACGTCCATTCTGACGCTCGTCGCGTTCTTGCTCAGCCTGAGCTCGGTGCTGCCTCCCATCTCCTACCTGACCCGACTCGACGTCTTCGTCTATGCGTCACTCTCCCTGCAGTTCCTCGCATTCGTCGAGGCGCTCGGGTCGACCTACCTGGCTGCCCGGGACAGTCATCAGCTCGCGCTTCGCATGGATCGAACGGCGCGCGTGTTCTTCCCCAGCGCGTTCCTGGTCATCAATCTCTGGTTCTGGACCTGAGGATGCACGAGGAGGTGGTGACTGCGCCTGCGTCCGCGGCGAGCAAGGATCCCAAGCGACGAGTGCCGAGACCATGAGTGAGCCTGACACGAAGTAGCAGCCCCGCATCAGCCTGGCAGCCGAGATCCTCCAACAGGATCTCTTTATCCATTCCCAGAGTGCAGCATGCAGGGTGCAGAATGCGCAGGGCAGAGTGGAGATGGCAGAGTGCTGAGTGCAGCTAAGAAAGGGTAGGGAGTCTCGTGGAGGTTCTCCTTCCTGCGTGCGCTCGGCAGGTACGTCAGCCACGCCGAGGTGCGCGAGGACGTGCGCTAGAAGTAATACCGCATGCGGATACCTTCGATGGTGGTCTTGATGGCGTCGCTGTTCGGCAGGTCTATGCTCCCCCCATGTACCTCGAGTCCGACCGAATAGTCCGCGTGCCCCATGTACGAGACGCCGAGCATGACACGGTGGTTGGCGCCGACCGCGCCCTCCGATCGCTCCGCAAAGGTGCCGAATCGGTAAGCCAGCACGACACCCAGCGGTATCCAGCCCGCCGAATGGAAGTTGAAGTCGACCGATGCCCCGAGATCGACGTCGAGCTGGGACTCTTCCAACGCGAGTAACCCCTTGCCCACCGCCACATCGGCCATCGCGCTGATGCCCAGCAGGCGTGTTGGGGTGTACGCCACCCGAAGCCCGCCGTGTCCCCGCCACGCGCCGTAGTCAAAGGCGATCGACAGTGAGTCGAGACGACCGCCGGATATCACACTGTCGATCACCTCCTCCGCAAACCCCAGGATGTTCAGCAGGGTGAGGTCCTTGCGCGCGACGTCGAGATGGGCCGACACCATCAGCGGCCGGCTCCTGACCAAGCGAGCAACACCGCCGATCCGCACCCCCGTCGCGACGGAGACGCCATCGGATATCGCGGAAGCCGCGTTCGTCCCTACGCGGGCTCCGGCGATCACCTGACCCCCGAGTGCCAACCAGTCAGTCACGCGTTGCCGGTAGTCGAAGTCGACCGTCACCCAGGTCAGCGACCCTTCGGTGAGAAAGAGCGTGTCCTCACCGAGGACCGGCCAGGCAATGTCATAGTCGAAAGCGCTCCCCAGCCCGATCACGGTACTGAGATACGTCTCGACGAACGGATCGGGCAGCAGCGTCGACGGGACGAAAGTGTGCCCTGCCAACTCGGGATGCGTACCCTGGGCGGACAAGGACATCTGCGGGGTGAGCAACGCGCCAAGCACGCCCGCGAAGAGCAACCGCTGTCTCAGCGTCATCTGAACCGTCCCGTGTTGCGTGGCTTTCCTCAACCATTATGCCAGGATGAACCGCTGTCGGCGAGCCAGCACCGCATCGCAGGTTCCAGCGTTGCCAGCCTCTCCAACGCTTCAACTGCCCCCACGCCTCCCGGTCTCTGCTCAGACGGTTGGTCAGGCGGGTGTCCCCGGAATGTGGTAACGGGCTCGAGAGGCCTGACCCTAGCGACATCCAGATTCAGCGGTTAGCATGTCCTGTCTGTCGCAGCACCCTGTGCAACCGGAATCAGCCGTCAAGCAACACCTGCGGAGGTAGGCAATGAAAGCGGTCATACGAGTGTGTACTGTCGTGGCTCTGGTGGCCGCGGGCTGGAGCGGGAACGCGAAGGCCCAGGATCCCGTGGGCCTGCCGGCGCCCCCGCCCGAGACCATCGAGGACGCGTTCAAGTCCCAGAAGCACTACTCCCCGTATGCCGGCCGAAACTTCCCGACCGCGGTGTACTGGGGGGACACGCACCTGCACACGGGCATGTCCATGGACGCCGGCGCCTTCGGCGCACGACTCACCCCCGCGGACGCGTACCGCTTTGCGCTGGGCGAAGAGCTCACCTCGTCGACCGGCCTGCAGGTCAAGCTCTCGCGGCCGCTCGACTTCCTGGTCGTGGCCGACCACTCGGACAACATGGGGTTCTTCCCCCGGCTGTACGGCGGCGATCCGGACATGCTGGCAGATTCCACGGGCAAGCGATGGTACAGCATGATCCAGGAAGGCGGCCAAACGGCCGTGCAGGTCGCGGTCGAGGTCATTGTCGCGTTCTCGCAGGGAACCTTCCCTGAGGCACTGGCATCGCGTCCCGGCGACGAAGCCTACCGCGCCGCGTGGGAGGAGGCCATCGACGCGGCCGAGAAGTACAACGATCCGGGCGAGTTCACGGCGTTCATCGGCTACGAGTGGACCTCCAATACCGGCGGCATGAACCTGCACCGGGTGGTCGTCATGCGGGACGGTGGCGACAAGGCCAGCATGGTGGAGCCCTACACCACGCTCAAGCCGTTGGGCAGCGACAACCCGCGCGACCTGTGGAACTGGCTGCAGATGTACGAGGACAAGACCGGAGGCAAGGTGCTTGCCCTAGCGCACAATGGGAATCTGAGCAACGGAATCATGTTCCCGCTGGTGGACTCGTTCACCGGCAGGGCGCTCGATCGCGAGTATGCCGAGACGCGTGCCAGGTGGGAGCCGCTGTACGAGGCCACGCAGATCAAGGGCGACGGCGAAGCCCACCCGTTCCTCTCGCCCAACGACGAGTTCGCCGACTACGAGACGTGGGACCAGGGCAATCTTGACTTGAGCGCGGCCAAAGAGAACGACATGCTGCAGTACGAGTACGCCCGCTCTGGCTTGCAAGTGGGTCTGCAGCTCGAGCAGCAGCTCGGCGTGAACCCCTACAAGTTCGGTATGGTCGGCTCGACCGATTCGCACACCGGCCTCGCCACCGCCCAGGAGGACAACTTCTTCGGCAAGCACTCGGGTTCGGAGCCGAGCCCGGAGCGGTGGGAGCACCCGATGGCCCAGTTGGGCGACAAGAAGTACGAAGGGTGGTCCATGGTTGGGTCCGGCTTGGCCGCCGTATGGGCGCGGGACAACACGCGCGAGGCGTTGTTCGACGCGATGCGGCGCAAGGAGACGTACGCGACGACCGGGTCGCGCATGCTGGTGCGGTTCTTCGGCGGCTGGGAGTTCACCGCAGCCGACGCCATGAACCGGTTGCCGGCCGACGTCGGGTACACCAAGGGTGTGCCGATGGGCGGCGACCTACCTGCGCGGTCCAGCGGTGGAGCGCCGACGTTCCTCGTGGGGGCACTCAAGGACCCCCTGTCGGGCAACCTGGACCGGATCCAGATCGTCAAGGGGTGGCTCGATGCCAACGGAGAGCGGCAGGAGCGAGTCTACGACGTGGCCGTGTCCGATGGCCGCTCCATCGGGTCTGACGGACGGTGCCGTACGCCGGTCGGCAACACGGTCGATGTCGCCAACGCCACCTGGACCAACACCATTGGCGCACCCGAGCTGCTCACGGTGTGGACCGATCCGGACTTCGATCCGGATCTGCCGGCGGTGTACTACGCACGCGTGATCGAGATCCCGACCCCGCGGTGGACGGCGTACGAGGCCAAGCGCTTTGGCGTCACGATGTCGTCGGAGGTACCGATGATCACGCAGGAGCGGGCGTACACGAGCCCGATCTGGTACACGCCTGCGAACTAGCGTCACCGGGAGAGCGGGCGGGCTACGGTGACCTGGGGGGGCCCAGGTCACCGTGGTTCTGGGTGACGATCCTCTGGTACGCCGTCGGCCGCTGGGGGGCTGTGGTGGTGTGCGTGCGCCGGCATTTCCTGATACACATCCGTTACGGTCCACGGTGGCCGTGCTCTTTACCGGGCGCGGCATTTCGCGCGGCGCGGCATGTCACGCCGGCGCCGGAGCAAGTGCCGTCCCCCGAACGTTCGTAAGTGCTTGTCGGAAAGGGACATCCTGAGATGTGCCTCGCGCGCCACCGGTGGTATAGCGCTTGCACCCACCCTCGGGCATCGAGCCTGCGCCGCGCCGGCTTGACCCTCCACTCTTCGTGCAAGTGAGGTCTGTTGCCATGCGACTTCGCGCCGCTCTTTCGCTATTCGCCGTGGCGGCCGTCCCGCAGCTCCTGGCCGCCCAGGAGACGTTCACGGTGCGCGGTATGGTGGTGAACCAGGAACAGAACATCCCGCTCCAGTACGCGGTGGTCGGTATTCCCGAGCTCGAGATTTGGGACCTGTCGGACGAGGCCGGCGTGTTCGAGCTGGAGGGCGTGCAGGAGGGCGTGTATCGGTTCATTGCGCTCCGGCGCGGCTACAACATGGCCATCGAGGCAGTGAACTTCGAGGGCCCGATGGAGTTCATCGTCGACCTGGCGGAGGAGGACCAGGACGCGCCGCTCGGCAACGGGAACCTGGTCGGGCAGGTGGTGGATCAGGTGTCGGGCCGGCCGGTGGATGGGGTGGAGATCCTGTTGGTGCCGACCGAGCAGACGGCGACGGCTGATGCGCAAGGCCGGTTCGAGATCGAGGATATCACCTCGGGAGCCCTCCAGATCGAGCTGCGGCGAGTGGGGTACGAGCCGCGGATCGACACGATCGCGGCGTTCCCCGGGGTCACGCTGGAGCTCACGATCTCGATGGCGGCTCAGCCGATCGTGTTGGAGCCGATGGTGGTGACGATTCGATCACGGCACCTCGAGGGGGCCGGTTTCTACCGCCGCCAGCGCTCGGCAGCGGGGGGGCGCCAATTCACGCGGGCGGACATCGAGCGGCGCAACCCCTTCGAGCTGACCCAGATGTTCGATGTCATTCCATCGGTGCGAGCCGATCGCGACGCGTTCGGTGACTGGGTGCTGCGCTCGACGCGAGGCGATCGCTGCGAGCTGTCGGTCTGGATCGACGGGACGCGCACGCCGGGGTTCAGCATCAACACGTACCCCGTCGACTGGGTGGAAGCGCTGGAGGTGTACGTCGGCGCGTTCGTGCCGGGGGAGTTTTACGACCCGTGCGGTGTCGTCCTGATCTGGACGCGACAGTAGGCCGGGCGTGGCGACGTGGAAGGCGCGGCCACGCATGCGAGTCTCAGCGGCCGAGCACATCGGATGATGGACGGAGTATCCGCAGGGCAGGTCGTCGTGTCACGCAACGGTAACGGTGAAGGGAGTGGCTAGCCATGAAGAAGCTGATGTGTGGTGCGCTCGCGCTTGCGGTGCTGGTAACGGGCGCGCAGAGCGCTGCGGCGCAGGAGCAGAGTCGCGAGTCGATGGCGCTGGACAATACCGCCGCACAGTGGTCGCTGCAGTTTGCCTACCAGGCGAACACGGACTACCGGCAGGACACCCTCGCCAACGGGTTGGTCCGCCCGGAGGGCAACAAGGGCTTCTTCCAGTTCCGTATGGTCGCGCCCATTCCCCTGGGCAAGGTGACGATCCTGCCACGTCTCACGGCACGGTTTTCGGAGAACAAGGACGGGGACTGGGGCATATCGCCGACGGATCTGTTCGCGCTGATCGTGCCGTTTCAGTGGTCGACGGGGCGCGCCGGCCTCGGCCCTGACGTGGTCATTCCGGGCAGCTCGAAGGTGGGAAGCAATGAGTGGGCGTACGGTCTGGCCGGTGCGGTGATTCAGCGGCTGTTCAACGAGAAGGTGATGCTAGGGCTCCTGGTGCAGCAAACGTGGGGCCGGCGAGACGTGATCGACCCGGACCATCCCGTACCGACCGACAGCACGGAGACTGGCGCGAACCCACTCGTCATCAACCCGTTCATCAATCTCCAGCTGGGCCGCGGGTTCTACCTCGGGACCAACGATCTGCAGGCGCAGTACAGCTGGGAGTTCAAGGGGTGGAAGCTGCCGGTTGGCGCACGCTTGGGCTACGTCCTCGTGACACCGAAGAACTCGTGGAACTTTTACGTCGAGTATGCGACCGACTTCGCGACCAACGACTGGCCCGGCGCCGCAGCGAAGAACAAGATTCGGCTGAACGTGTCGCTCTCGATCCCGGTCGGCTAGCAGGCGGATCGACGTGAGCAACGTACACGCCGAGACTCCTGCACCACCGCCTCGCGGTCGGCTGATCGTCGGCGGGACGGTCTTCGTGCTCGGCTTTGCGGCGCCCGTGCTCGTGCCGGTGGTAACGGCAAGTGGGCTACCCGCGAGCTGGAAGACGGCGCTGTCGGGCCTGCTCATGGTGGGAATCCCCGAGCTGGGCATGGTGGCCGCCGCCGCCATCCTGGGGAAGGACGGGTTCGCGTTTCTGACCGGCGGCATCAAGCGGCGGCTGGGGGCGTTCTTCGCGCAGCACGGCCCGGCCGAGCAGGTGAGTGCCACGCGGTACAAGATCGGGCTCGTGATGTTCCTGGTCCCGATTCTCATTGGCTGGGCCACGCCGTACTTGAGTCATCACATCCCGCTCTATGACGGGAACGAGATCGCCTACGCGATCGGTGGAGACGTAGTGCTCCTCTCCAGCCTGTTCGTCCTGGGAGGCGAGTTCTGGGACAAGCTGCGCTCGCTGTTCGTGCATGGGGCGAGGGCGGAGTTTGCGTGAAGTGAAGGGTGAAGAGTGCAGAGTGAAGAGCGCGGAGTGAAGAGTGAAACCGTGGTATCCGACGGGTGACGAGGACTACGAAGGATGAGGAGCGTGGCAACATGACTCGCATGCGAGTGGGAATACTGGCCACCGTACTCGTGCTCTGCGGGTGCGCGGCGCCGGTGGCGGACACGCCGGAGGCCAGGCTCGAACAGGCGCGCGACGTCGCACAACTCGAGGTCGATGGTGGTGCGCTGAACGACGCCTTGAACCTCGGTGCCGACATCGCCTGGACGGCGAGCGCCGACGCACTGGCCATGGAGCTCGGTCGGCCCGTGACGGAGCAAGAGGAAGCACAGGTGCGTGGCATCTTCCGCGACGCGCTTGCCGAGTTCCTCACACCTGAGGCGTGGGTGGAGGCGTCGGCGGCGGTGTACGCCGACCAGTTGACGGCTGCCGAACTCGATGACCTCGCTCGGTTCTATCGCACGGCCACCGGCACCAAGCTCCTCTCGATCCAGGAGCAGCTGACGACCCGACTTGGGGATGCCGCCGAGGCGATCGTGGTGGCGAATGAAGCCGCCTTCGCCGCGCGCGTGGACGAGGCGCTGGCCGAGGCGTTTCCCGAGATCGGAGGGCAGTAGCCATGTCTCGGCACGTCGGTGCTCGACTGGCCGCTGCGTCGCTGGTGTCTGCGGTGACGCTCGGCATCGGAGTGGTGGGAGCCGAGCCGATTGCAGCACAGTCGAACGTGATGCAGCGGATTCAGTACGGCGAAGTCGTCTCCGCTCAAGCGGTCGTCATACAGGACCGGCCGAGTGGCCGGGGCGCTGCCGCAGGCTCGACCGTGGGTGCCATCGCCGGTGCGGCGATCGCTCGGCGTGGGGACGGATTGCTGGGCGCCCTCATCGGCGGTGCGATCGGCGGTGCCGTCGGTCGTGCCGCCGACCGGGCGGGCTCGACGAAGCGCGGCACGGAGTTGATCATCCGGCTCGACTCCGGCGACGAAGTGGCAATTCAGCTCCCCGGTGAGCAGCAATACGTCCAGGGAGACCGGGTGCGGCTCACGAGCGGCCCGAGGGGGACGCAGGTGCAGCGGGTACGGCAAGAGTGAAGAGTGAAGAGTGAAGAGTGAAGAGCGCAGAGTGCGGAGTGAAATGATGGACAATAGAGGTAACACGATCACGGCCACACCACTCGAAGAGGTTAGATGATGAAGAGGGTTGTCACACTTGGACTGGCGCTTGCAGTACTGACATCACCGCTGGTCGCGCAGATACCGGTCATCGAGGAACAGGCTGCCGAGCACTTCAAGAGCCGCGGGTACTCGCCGTACGCGGATCGCGGCTTCCCGACACAGGTGTTGTGGGGTGACACGCACCTCCACACCGCTAATTCCCCCGATGCGTTCGCCTTCGGCAACCGCCTCGGACCGGAGGAAGCCTACCGGTTCGCACGCGGCGAGACGGTGACGTCGGCGACCGGGCAACGCGTCCAGCTGTCGCGACCGCTGGATTGGCTGGTCGTGGCCGATCACGGTGTGGCCATGGGTGCCATGATGGAGCTGTATAAGGGGAATCCGGCGTTGATGCGGGACGAGCGACTCAAGCGCTGGCACTTGATGATGAATGAGAGTGCCGAACAGGGTGTCAAGGCAGCCGGCGAGTTGATCGCAGCTGGTAGCCAAGGCGACATCCCCGAGGCCATGCTCGATCCCATGATCGCGCGCACGGTCTGGAGGGCGTATACGGAGACCGCAGAGGAGTTCAACGATCCCGGCCGTTTCACGGCGCTGATCGGCTACGAGTGGACCTCGTTAGTTCAGGGAAACAACCTGCACCGCGTGCTGATCTTCAGAGGCGACAAGTCCAGCGCCGATCAGATCCTGCCGTTCACCTTCGCCGATAGCCCCGACCCCGAGAAGCTGTGGGAGTTCATGGCGTCCTACGAGGCGAAGACCGGCGACCACGTGCTGGCGATTCCCCACAACGGCAACCTCTCGAACGGGATGATGTTCGCGTTTACGACGCTCTCGGGGGAGCCCTTGGACCGCGCGTACGCCGCAAGCCGCGCCAATTGGGAGCCGGTGTACGAGATCACCCAGATCAAGGGTGACGGCGAGTCCCATCCCTTCCTCTCCCCGAACGACGAGTTCGCCGGCTACGAGGTGTGGGACAAGGGCAACCTCGACATGAGCCAGCTCAAGACCGACGACATGCTGCAATACGAGTACGCGCGCGAGGCACTCAAGAACGGCCTCAGGCTGGAGAGCGATCTCGGGGTGAACCCGTTCAAGTTCGGCGTGGTCGGCAGCACCGACTCCCATACCTCCCTGATGGCCGTGGAAGAGGAGAACTTCTTCGGTAAGCACAGCGGCAAGGAGCCGAGCGACCACCGCTGGGCCCAGCCCGTGCTGGCGACGCCCGCCGGCAATGTGATGGGCTGGGAGCAGGTGTCGTCGGGGTTGGCCGCCGTGTGGGCAACCGACAACACCCGGGAGGCGATTTGGGACGCCTTCAATCGCCGGGAGGTCTACGGGACCACCGGTCCGCGGATGCTTGTGCGGTTCTGGGGCGGGTGGGACTTCGTGGCCGCCGACGCGACGAGCCGTCTCCCCGCAGAGATCGGTTACACCAAGGGTGTGCCAATGGGAGGGGATCTGACCTCTGCGCCGGGAGGTCGGTCACCCACGTTCCTGGTCGCCGCGCTCAAGGACCCGTACAGCGGCAACCTGGATCGCATTCAGATCGTCAAGGGATGGCTCGACGCCGCGGGCAATACGCACGAGCGTGTGTACGACGTGGTGTGGGGCGACGCCGACCGTCGGCAGCCCGGGCGCGACGGTAAGCTCCCGCCGGTCGGGAACACCGTCGACGTGGCGAATGCCACGTGGACCAACACCATCGGTGATCCCGAGCTCATCACGGTATGGACTGATCCGGACTTCGACGCATCGCAGCCGGCGTTCTACTACGCGCGCGTGCTCGAGATCCCGACACCACGCTGGACGGCGTATGACCAGAAGCGGTTTGGCATCACGATGGATTCGGAAGTGCCGATGGTCACGCAGGAAAGGGCATACACGAGCCCGATCTGGTATACACCGTAAGAGTGAGAGTGCGGCGTGCAGAGTACGGAATCACAAACAACAGCTGGAGGAAACGTGCGAAGCGTCAGTAGCTGGTTGCTAGCGGTGGCCTTTGCCGCAATCTCGGCGAGTGCCGCCCATGCGCAGGACCGTCCCAACGTCCTCGTCATCTGGGGCGACGACATCGGCTGGAGCAACGTCAGCGCGTACAATCATGGGATGATGGGTTACCACACGCCCAACATCGACCGCATTGGCGATGAAGGCGCGATGTTCACGGACTGGTATGCGCAGCAGTCGTGCACCGCCGGTCGCGCCGCGTTCGTGCTCGGTCAGCACCCGTTCCGCACTGGGCTCCTGACGATCGGCATGCCCGGTTCCGAGCAGGGTATCCAGGACAACCAGCCGACGATCGCGGAGCTACTCAAGCCCCTGGGCTACACGTCAGGGCAATTCGGAAAGAACCACCTGGGGGACCGGGATCAACACCTGCCCACCAACCACGGGTTCGACGAGTTCTTCGGCAACCTCTACCACTTGAACGCCGAGGAAGAGCCGGAAACGTACTACTACCCCAAGGACCCCGAGTTCCGTGAGCAGTTCGGTCCTCGCGGCGTCATTCACAGTTACTCCGACGGCCGGATCGAAGACACCGGGCCGCTTACCCAGCAGCGCATGGAGACGGTGGACGAGGAGTTTTTGGGTGCTGCTCTCGAGTTCATCGAGAACGCCCACGCGCAGGGCAAGCCATTCTTCGTGTGGTTCAGCGCCTCGCGCATGCACGTGTGGACCCGACTCAAGCCGGAAAGTGAAGGGGTGACCGGCATCGGGCTCTACCCGGACGGCATGGTCGAGCACGACGGGCACGTGGGCATCCTGCTGGACAAGCTGGACGAGCTGGGCATTACCGAGAACACGATCGTGATGTACTCCACGGACAACGGAGCAGAGACGTTCACCTGGCCCGACGGTGGCATCACGCCGTTCCACGGCGAGAAGGGCACGACCTGGGAGGGCGGCTTCCGCGTACCCTCGTTGATCCGCTGGCCCGGCGTCATCGAGCCCGGCACGATCTACAACGACATCTTCTCGCACGAGGACATGCTGCCAACCATTGTGGCGGCAGCCGGGGAGCCGGATATCAAGGAGAAGCTGCTGCAAGGGCATCAGGCCGGGGAGAAGAACTTCCGGGTGCATCTGGATGGCTTCAATCTCATGCCGTATTTCACCGGTCAAGCGGAGGAGAGCCCTCGGGAGTCGATCTTCTACTTCGACCAGGGTGGCAATCTCAACGCGCTCAGGGTGCGGAACTGGAAGCTCCATTTCACGATCCTCGAAGGGCCGATCAACGAGGCGGTCCGCGTCAAGCGCGCCTGGCCGGTCGTGATCAACCTCCGGGCGGACCCCTACGAGGTGATGTGGCAGGAGTCACAGATGTACATGCGGTGGATGGCCGATCAGATGTGGACGTTCGTGCCGGCGCAGCAGTTCGTGCGGGAGTTTCTCTCCACGTTCCGGGACTTCCCGCCGGTCATGGGATCGTCCTTGAGTGTCGATCAGGTGCTGCAGGAGCTACGGACGCAGGGGACGGGGCGTTAGTAGGCAGATTGTAGATCGGCGATTGCAGAATGGCGATCACCTGATGTGGTGGTCGCCATTCCGCGATCAGGAATGACTGTGGCGTAGCGACAACCGAAAGGCGCAACCACCATGGGCGGCTTTTTCAAGGCACTCAGCCGGAAGTTCCTGAGCGGCTTCCTCATCCTGTTGCCCTTTCTCCTTGCCTACCTCCTCATCGGCGGCTTCTACGATCTGTTGGTCCTGCTCACGGCGCCGCTGGAGGACCTGATCCCCCGCCTGGGACTGCTGAGTCCGGCGCAGCGACAGCTCGCCATGATCGTGTGGCTGTTCCTCATGTTCGTGCTGGTCGGGATCCTCAAGGACACGCGAGCAGCGCAGCAGCTGTTTGGATGGATCGAACAAGAGTTCTTCAACAGGTTTCCACCGTATCGCATCGTCCGAGATATCACGCGACAGCTCGCGGGCGAAGAACTCAAGAACATGCAGCCGGCGTTGCTCGAGCTGTCGGCTGGCATCCGGACGATTGGCTTCCTCGTGGAGGAACTCGACGGTGATCGTGTGACCGTGTTCCAGCCGCTCACCTCGGTGCCGACCATGGGCACGCTGCAGATCGTCGAGAAGAGCAAGGTGCATCCCCTGGACTCGGGCTTCATGGATGCGCTCGGGTGGTACTTCAACTGGGGAGCGGATACGCAGGCCGCACTCGGCTCGCGCAAGCTGGTGGGCACGGCAGGGGACTAGGGCCGGCCAATGCCGCACGCAAGAGCGCGAGTGTGGTGCCTGCTCGCGGCAGCCGCGACGCTCGCGGCGGGAACGGCCACGGCCCAGGAGCTCGAGCCGCGCGCCCTCACCAACCTGCCGGTAGGTACGAACTTCGTCGTGCTTGGCTATGCCTTCTCCGCCGGCAACGTCCTGCTGGATCCGACGATTCCCGTCGAGGATCTCGATGCCCAACTCCATACCCTGGTCGCCGCGTACGCGCGGGCGATCGACGTCTTCGGTTTGTCCGGCAAGGTCGACGCGATCGTACCGGCCTCGACCGGCCGCTGGACCGGGATCCTCGACAACCGGGACACGATGCGGATCGCCAACGGCATCGGCGATCCGCGCGTGCGGCTGTCGGTGAACCTCGTGGGCGCCCCCGCACTCAGGGCCGGGGAGTTTGCGGACTATGTCCCGGGCACGGTGGTGGGTGCCAGCGTGCAGGTGTGGGTGCCCGTGGGACAATACGACGGCGACCGACTGCTCAATCTCGGCTCCCATCGCTGGGCGTTCGCTCCACAGCTGGGCGTCTCGCAGCGGCTGGGTCCGTGGATCGTCGAGGCCTACGCGAGCGCGCGGTTCTTCACGACCAACGGTGACTTCTTCGGCGGGAGCACGCTCGACCAGCGTCCGTTCCTCGCTGCGAAGCTGCACCTCGTGCGCACGCTGTCCCAACGCTTCTGGATTGCGCTCGACGGGGGGATCGGTGCCGGCGCACGGGGTGTTGTAAACGGCGAGCCCCGTGACAACTACCAATCCGCGTTCCGCATCGGGATCACGGCCGCCGGTCGCATCTCGGGAGGGCACTCGCTTAAGTTGGCGGGCGTGATGACCAATCGGATCGACCGGGGTCCGGACTTCGACGCGGTGAGCCTGGTGTATCAGTTCTCGTGGGGGGGATCATGAAGCCGCAGAACACTCGTGGACCGTCGAGCAGGCGGCCAGCACGGCGGGTATGACCGCGTTCGCAGTGCGGGCGACTCGGCGGCGGTGTCCGACTGGGTCGTGGCCACCGGCGACGTCCAGTTGGCGCGGGAGTATCAGGCCATGCTCGCGGTGCGCTTCGCATCAGACGGCGCAGCAGACAGATGGGATCCGGACGCGCTGCTCGAGGCCGTCATGCGTGCGCGCAAACGGGCAACGGTGCCATCCCGGGATCAGGTGTTCGGCGCACTTCCGCCGCTGAATCCGCGTACCCCGTGATACTATCTTTCCCTCCATGACAATCCGCCTATTGCTCCGCGAGCCCCTGGTTCATTTCGTAGCCCTCGGCCTCGCGCTGTTCGGCGCGCGGGCGCTCCTGACCGCCGGTGACGGCTCCGAGGCAGACAGGCGCATTCAGGTGACGGCGACCGAGGTGCAGTGGCTGGCCAGTACCTGGGAGAGTCGCTGGCAGCGGCCGCCCACCGAGGATGAGCTGCGGGGATTGGTCGACGCCTACATCCGCGAGGAGGTGCTCTACCGCGAGGCGCTCGACGTGGGTCTCGACCGCGACGATCAAGTGATCCGCCGGCGGCTGGTGCAGAAGCTCGAGTTCATCACGGAAGATCTCGCCTCCCAGGTGCAGCCGTCGGAAGCGACTCTGCAGGGCTTCTTCCGCGACAGCATCGACCGCTACCGGTTGCCCGAGCGGCGCTCGTTCGAGCACGTGTATTTCAACCCAGATCGTCGCGGGGGCCGGCTCGACGCCGATGTGTCACAGGTGCTCGCGGAACTCCGAGCACAACCGGTCGCGCTGGCCCGCGCGGTCGAGCGCGGCGATCGCTTCATGCTGCCGCACGAGTACCGCCGGCTGAGCCCGGACGAGGTCGCGCGGAACTTCGGTTCACGATTCGCCGACGCGCTGTTCGCGCTCGAATCTGGCGAGTGGCAGGGTCCGCTCGTCTCGGGGTACGGCCTGCACCTGGTGCGCGTGACGGAGGTTGAGGAAGGACGCGTGCCGGCGCTCGCCGAGGTGCGAGACGACGTACTGCTGGACTACGCGACGGCGGTGCGGAAACAGGCCAGTGAGGCGTTGTACGAGGGCCTGCGAGCCCAGTACGAGATTGAGATCGACGAGCAGGCCATCCGGAGCCGAGCACTGCGCCAGCAGGCCAGCCGCAGCACCTCATGAGCCTTGCACGCTTCGCGGTCGGCGTCGCGCTCGCAGCGGTAGTGCTCGCGAGCCCTGCGGCGGCCGACGACGTGCGCCCCATCCAGATCCAGATCCGGGAGCGGGAGCCCAACGCCTTCCTTGTCCAGTGGCGCGTGCCCAAGCTACTGCCGATCCAGGCCATGCCGCAGCCGGTATTGCCGGTGGAGTGCGTTCCCGAGGGCGAGCGCGTCTTGCTGGATCAGCAGGCGACGTGGATCAACCAGCAGGCGTACCGCTGCGAGGGTGGTCTGGCGGGCAGGGCGGTCGGCATCCACTACCCCATCCGGGATCCGCAGCTCACGACCGTGGTCCGCGTAGAGCTGTTGTCCGGCGAGCGATTCGCGCACGCCTTCGCTCCCGCCGAGGAGTCGTGGCTCGTCCCGAATGTCGAGGCCGGGTCGGTGGCGGCGTGGCTGGATGGTGCGGCCTCCGCCGTGCTGGCCGGCGCCCGGCACATGGTCGGGAACTGGGCACATCTGGCGTTTCTCCTCGCCATCTCGCTCCTGGGGGGGGCACTCGGCGCGGCTCGCCTCGCAACGGGGTTCGCGATCGGTCAGCTCGGTGCCGTTGCCGTGGCGGCGGTACTGGGGCCGGCGGATCCTCTCTTGCCGGAGGTGTTGGCAGCCATCGCGGTGGCACTGCTGGCACGCGAGGCACTGCGCGCGTCGGCACCGGTCGCACGACTCGTTGGACTCAGTGCGGCCGGCGGCCTGTTTCACGGAGTCTCGCTGTCGAGCGTGCTTCCGACTGCAGATGCCACGTGGTCGTTGTTGCTACTCCTGGTGCTGGGCATGGATGCGGTCCTGCTGGCGCTGGCGCTCGCGGTGAGCTGGTCCGCGCGAGTCATCGCCCGACGGTGGCAACCCACGTGGACCAGAGCTGCGCTCGCGTACGCCGCCGGCACGACGGCCGTGGCAACGGCCGCGGTGCTCGCACTGGAGCCTCCTCAGCTCGAGGTACCTCTGCAGGACGACGGTGCGAGGCTACCGGGAATCGGCGCGATGGCGGGTGCGGGGAGTGCCACACCCGGCTCCCGGCGGCTTGCGCCGCAGGTGTCGGATGCCCCGGTCCAGAGCTTTCTGGCCATCGAGCCGTTCGAGCTGCGCCACGAAGTTCTGGTCCGGCTGGCGGCCCTCGCCGAAGTAGCCGGCGTCACGTCGGACCAGTTGGTGCTCGCTGTCGAGGACCAGGACTCGGTGGCCGCGCGAATCGGTGCGTACGTCTCGTCCCGCATCGGGGTCACGATCGACGGAGTCGCCGCGGCGGGCACGCTCGATCGTATCGACTACCTCACTGTCGACCCACTCGGCGTGTTACCGCGGCAAGCGCCGGTCGCAGAGCCGGTCGACGAGGCGATGGTTGGGGTGACGATCGTCCATCTGGTGCCGGGCGTGCCCGATTCCGTGACGCTGAGCTGGAACGAGTTCTCGGATGCAGTCCCGTCGGTGCCGGCGACGGTGATCGATCCGGAGTCGTCGGGCTCGGTGATGCTCCGGCCCGACGCGGCGACGGTTCGATGGGAGAACACGCTCCTTGAGAACCCAATCCCAACCGTGTCCAGCGTTGCCGTCGAGCCGCCCACGGTGCCGGCGCCCCTGCTCTCGCTCCCCATCGTTCTCGCGACGCTTGCCCTCGGAGTGATCGCGGCGCGGGGACACCGCCGGCCCCTCGCGCTCGCCGGCGCGCGCGTGACGCTGGCGGCGACGTTTGTGGTGGCCCCTGTTGCGCAGGTGGCGGTGCCGGTACCGTTCGGCATCGGTTCGGTGCCGTCGGAGCGCGCGGCGCGGCGCATTCTGGCCGGCGTGCTGCCCAACGTCTATCGGGCGTTCGAGTTCCGCGACGAGGCCACGGTCTACGACCGGCTGGCGCTGACGGTGACCGGCGAGTCCCTGACGAATGCGTACCTGGAGCATCGCCGCGCGCTGGTGATGGAAGAGCGGGGTGGCGCGCGCGCGCGGGTGGATGCGGTGGAGGTCGTGGGCGTGGACGACATCCGGCCGGTTGACGGCGGCGGCTTCGAGGGACGGGCCGTGTGGACGGTGGGGGGGACGGTGACCCACTTCGGGCATCGGCACTTCCGCCAGAACCGCTACGATGCCCGCGTAGCGCTCGAGTCCGTGGCGGGCAACTGGAAGATCGGCACGATCGAGGTCTTGGAAGAGGAGCGGCTGAAATGAGCGACATGTCACGCGCGCGCGTCCGTGCAGTCGTCACGGCGGTGGTTCTGGGGACCGTCGGCTGCGCGCCGGCTGACGAGAATGCGGTGGAGGAGCATGAAGCCGCGGTGCACTGGGGCTACCAGGGCGAGGAGGGGCCGGAGCACTGGGCCGAGTTGAGTGACGACTTCGCGCTGTGCGGCAGCGGGACCGTGCAGTCGCCCATCGATCTGGGTGCGGCAGTGCCAATGGCGCCGGGAGCGGGAACGGGGCTGCAACGCGACTACGGTACCGGCGCGCTCTCGATCGCCCGGCACGACCACGTGGTCGATGTGCTCGACAACGGCCATACCATCCAGGTCACCTATGAGGAGGGGAGCACCCTGACGGTGGGCAGGGTCGAGTACGAGCTCCTGCAGTTTCACTTCCATGCCCCCTCTGAGCACACGATCGACGGCCGGCACTACCCGATGGAGCTGCACCTGGTGCATCGTGCGGAAAGCGGGGAGCTGGCCGTGCTGGGGGTATTCATCGAGGAGGGCGAGTCCAATCCGGCGTTCGATGCACTCATCGAGGGCCTTCCCTCGGCAGCCGGCGAGGAACGCCGCTTCACGGATGTCGAGATAGAAGTCGATGCGTTCATCTCCAGCGAGGACGAGTACTACCGCTATGAGGGCTCGCTCACCACGCCGCCCTGCTCGGAGGGGGTACATTGGGCGGTGCTCACCGAGCCACTGCACGCGTCCGCCGAGCAGATAGCGGCGCTCGATGCCGCAATGCCGGCGAACAACCGGCCGGTTCAGGCGCTGGGGTCACGCGAGGTGGCGCTCATCACGCAGTGACACGCTGGAGTCGCGACCCGGCTCGGGTCATCCTCACGGTGGCGGCGGGTGCAGTGCTCGCCGCCGCCGGTGCCGTCGCGCAGACGACAGACGACGCTGCGCCCCCGTCGGATACGGTGCCGCTCGTCGGGTGGGGCAGCAAGGGCTTCGAGCTCCGCTCGCGCGACGGCAACTTCCTGATCCAGATCCAGCCGCGGGTACAGATCCGTTACGCGTACCCCCGCGATCAAGATCCGGTCACCCTCGAGGATTTCACTGGTGACCCGCAGCACGTGTTCAAGGTCAATCGCGCGCGCCTCAAGATCGGTGGGCACGCCTATCGTCCGTGGCTCAGCTACTTCTTCGAGTACGAGCTGGCCGCGTCCAACCTGCTGGACTTCCGCGTCATGGTGGAGCGGTTTGCCGGCCTCAAGCTCAAAGTCGGCCAGTGGAAGGTGCACTACAATCGTGAGCGGGTGATCTCCTCGGGCCAGCAGCAGCTGGCCGACCGCTCGCTCATCAACCGGGCGTTCACGCTCGACAGGCAGCAGGGACTTTCGCTGTACGGCAGGCTCCGCGGCGGCGGTGCTGCGGACCTCAGCTACTGGGCGTCGGTGTTCACCGGTATGGGTCGGGGCGCGCGCGAGAACGACGACAAGAACCTCATGTGGATGGGCCGCCTGCAGTGGAACGTCTTCGGCCGCGTGCTGCCGTTCACGGGGTCGGACATCGCCAGGCGTGCCAAGCCTGAGGCGCTGATCGCTCTTGCCGGCGTGACCAATCGCAGCCGGTACACGCGGTTCTCCCAGGACGGTGGTGGACAGCTCACGGGGTTCCCGGACGGGCAGCCCGGCCAGTACCGGGTACGGCAGTGGGTGGCGGAGACCGCGTTCATGTACCGCGGCTTCGCGTGGCAGCAGGAGTTCCACTGGAAGCGCATCGACGATCAGGTGAACACGACCACCACGACGCTGATCGGGAACTACGCGCAGGTCGGCTACTTCCTGCACGAAGCGGTCTCGGACATCCCGCCGCAGCTCGAGTTGGCGGTCCGGCACGCGTTCTACAATCCCAATACCGCCCTACCTGACGACCTCCAGCAGGAGCTCTCGTTGGCGGTCAACTGGTTCTTCCGCGGTCACCTGAACAAGCTCACCGCCGAGGCATCCCTGTTCGCGTTTGGGGAGGACGTCACCGATCGCGAAGACGGGTGGCGCTTCCGGTTGCAGTGGGACATCTCAATGTGACGGAGGGCGGACGGGCGGCATGGCAGCCCGGCGGCGGTACCCGCCAGAGTCCGTCTCGGTTCACGCCTATCCGCTGTCCACCCGTCGTCCATCCGCCTCTCCGTCCATCCGCCTACCGATACGCCCGCCGCAGGTTCTCCAGGTTCTCCCGCATTACGCTGAGGTAGTCGCCGGCGCTCGGTACGTTGCCGCACTGGTCGAACACGATCGGCTCCACGCCCCGGGCTCGCAGTCGAGCGGCGGTCTCGGCGAGCGGCTCGGCCTCCCACAGCATCCACTGCGCCGGATGCTCGGCCACCAGAACCTCGAAGGCTTGCCACTGCGCCTCGGATGGGGCTTCGTCCGGTTCCCACTGCACGGCGTGCAACTCGAGCGCGTACCGGGCAGCGAGATACTGGTAGACCGGGTGAGAGCCGAGCAACACCTTGTTCGGATCCTGCACAACGATGTCGGCGGTCTGGTTGTCGAGGGCGAGCAGGTCGGCTTCGAGGGATTGGAGGCCGGTCTCGAACGCCTCGTCGTGCTCGGGCCAGCGGGCGACGAACGCATCCGCGATCGCCCTTGCATGCTCTACGGCCAGCGTGGGATCGAGCCACGTCGTGAAGGCAGTGCCTTCGTGGGAGTGCTCGCCGCCGAGGCCGTGCGAGTGGGTAACGGCACTCTCGATGTGGATGTAGCGGTCCTCGAACCCCGCCGAGGTATTCACTAGCCGGGATTCGGGGAGGCTCACGACCGCGAGCCACTTGGCGTACGTCGCACCGTTGAGCAGGATCAGATCCGCTCCCTGGTATCCAGCCAAAGCCTCGGCATCCGGCGTCCAGAAGGCGGGATCCACGTCGGCCGGCGCCGGAAAGTGAACGCTCACGAGGTCGCCACCGATGCGCTCGGCGAAGTAGTGCAGTGGATAGTTCACGGTGTAGACCGTCGGCACGTCCGTCTCGGTCTCACCCGCGGACGGCCGGGCGTCACCGCCGCAGGCGAGGACAAAGGCTGAAACCACGAGGAGGTGTATTCGGCGCATCAGACACTCGGTGTTTGAGATGTACGCTTGGCGACGTGCGATCAGCGAGTGACAGTCGCCAATATGCAGTCAGCACTCTGCAATCCGACATGTTCAGAATATCACCGCCCTGATCGCCGCCGATCCGAAGCGGCTGGTGACCACGGTGAGGCCGCCGGCGAGTACGACACCGACGACGAGTACCACCACGATCTCCGAGACCATCACCCACCCGATACTGGCGCGGGCGCCGCCGATCTTCCGCATGGTTTCGATCTCGCGGCGCCGGAGTCGGAGCGACAACATGAAGACGAGTATGGCCGTCGCGAGGGTCGAGCTTCCCACCACCACCACCGCGGCGATCACGAACGTCTGTACGGTGAGGACCGTGTCCAGCAGCTCGTCGATGATCGCGGTGGGCTCGATGATCTGCACCGGATCGTCGGGCGACGAGTAGCGGCCGCGGAGAATCGTGCCGTCACGCTGATCGGGTGGTACGGCAATCACCGCGGTGATCGGGTACTCGCCCTGGTCGCCGTGAAAGTGGAACTCGCCCAGGTTGTCGGCCGTGATCTCCTGATACTGGACGACCGATGCGTTCCCCACCACGTTGCCGCTGTCGCGCTGCAGCACCTGTCCGGCAGCTGCGGGGGCGCTCAGGTCCACGTGGCCGTGCACGAGCCCCGCGATCACCCATGCCGTCTTGAGATCGACGAAGATCGCCAGGTCGTCGGGGCCGTCGGAGAACTCGAGCACCCCTCGGACGTGCATCCGTAACGGATAGACGCCGGCAAGGTCGAACACACTCTCCGGAGAGGAGATGACACGGTCTCCGGGACCCACGCCCAGTACCTCCGCCGCGCGGGCGCCCAGTACGCAGTCGCCGAGCATGGTGAGACCAGATCCGGACGCGACACGGAGCCCACGGAACGCGAAGTATTCGAGCGTCGTGCCGACAATCGGGTGTCCCTGCGCCTCGAACCGGACATACAGCGGAATCGCCAGTGCCAGCCCCGACGTATCGACCCGGATGGCCTGGGCGTAGCGCGTCGGCTCGGGGACGTCACCCTCGAAGTACAGGCTGTTGAGCGCGAGCTCGAGGGGACTGCCCTTGGCGCCGACGAGGAGCGGGGTTGCCGCCGCTCTCGCCGTCAGCTGCGCCTCGCTCTGCCGCACGAGAACGCGCAATCCCACCGGGAGGAACACGATCAGGGTGATCGAGGTGACCAAGATCGCCGTCTTGACCTTGTGGTACGCCAGATAGCGCCAGGCGAGGTACAGGGCGTCGGTCATGGCCGAGCCCCGCCGCGGTCCGATTCGTGGAACTCGCGAAAATCGACGGTCCGGTGGAACCGTCCCACCAACTCGTGGTCGTGCGTGACGGTCACCAGGGTCGCCCCCGAGCGGGTGGCGTATGCGAACAGGATGTCGAGCACCCGGCCCTTGTTGTTGGGGTCGAGGTTGCCCGTCGGCTCATCCGCCAACAGCAGGGTCGGCTCCGGAAGCAGTGCGCGACACACCGCGACGCGCTGCTTCTCACCTTGCGAGAGCTTGGTGGCGTAGCGATGCAGCTTGTCGCCGATATCGACCTGTTCGGCGAGTTGCGTGGCACGCTCGCGCACCGAGCGGTCGAGTCGGATCGCCGGGTTGATGCGGTACGGCAGCAAGATGTTGTCGAGTACCGTGAGGTACTCGAGCAGCTCGAACTCCTGGAACACCAGGCCGATGTTCCGGATGCGGAAGCTCCGGCGCGCGCCGTCGTCGAGGGAGGTCAGCTCGACGTCGTTCGTGACGATCCGGCCGGCGCGCGGTAAGCTGATGCCGGCGATCAGGTTCAAGAGGGTCGTCTTCCCGGACCCGCTCGGGCCGACGAACGCGACGG
>Ga0209536_100001272_pt1 | contig 41838 bp, 29 predicted proteins | sample DeeMarSeWOR28_12_FD_187461 | JGI IMG/M metagenome (GOLD analysis project Ga0209536, IMG submission 187461) | Marine sediment microbial communities from White Oak River estuary, North Carolina - WOR-2-8_12 (SPAdes) (version 2) | ecosystem: Environmental > Aquatic > Marine > Intertidal zone >...
TTGGTAAACACAAACCATCAGGGAATAAAATCGGACCGCCAATTCCCAGTGGAGCCGATTATAATAAAAAAGTACTCAAGGATCTTGATGCTGTACTGGATCAGCTCAACCTTTTTGATGGGATGACGGTCTCATTCCATCATCATATGCGGAATGGCGATGTTCTGGTAAATCTGGTACTGCAAAAACTTGATGAACGCGGTTTAAAGAATCTTGTTTTGGCGCCATCCGCCTTATTTCCGGTACATGAACCTGTTGTTGAGTTAATCAGAAAAGGTGCCGTCTCACATGTGCTCGGTTCGATGAACGGGCCGATCGGAAAATTATGTTCGACCGGGGGAATGAAAAAAACAGCCATATTAAGATCTCATGGCGGGCGGTACCGCGCTATTCAGGATGGGGACCTGCATATCGACGCAGCATTTATTGCTGCACCGACTGCCGATGTTCACGGCAATTGCAATGGCGTTTATGGACCCTCTGCCTGCGGTCCGCTTGGTTTTGCACTTGCCGACTCCCTCTATGCCGATCAGGTGGTTGTGGTGACCGATAACCTGGTCCCGTTCCCGGCCTGGCCCTGGTCCATTGAAGGTGGAAATGTGGATCATATTACAACGATCGACACACTCGGCGATCCTGAAAAAATTGTCTCCGGAACGACAAAAATAACGACCGAACCGGATAGATTGAAGATCGCCTCGATGGCGGCACAGATAGTCAGGGATAGCGGGTTGATCGATGAGCCTGAATTTTCGTTCCAGGCCGGTGCCGGTGGCATGTCGCTTGCCTTTATCCAGTATGTGGTCGATTATATGCGGGAGAAAAAGGTGGTTGCTGATTTTGTTCGCGGCGGTTCGACCCGGATGCTGGTAGAAATGCTCGAAAGTGGGCTGACCAAATTCATACTGGACGGCCAGTCTTTTGATCTTGCCGGTGTTGAATCGCTGCGCAGGAACTGGAATCATATCGAAACCAATCCGTTCGTCTCTTATAATTATCATACCAAAGGATGTTTTGCACCAAAGGTGAAAGCCTCTGTTTTGGGAGCAACGGAGATCGATCTGGATTTTAACGTCAATGTAAATTCCCATTCCGATGGATGGCTGCTTCACGGAATTGGTGGATTCCAGGATGCAGCTGACGCTTACATGACTATCATAACCGCTCCGCTTTATCGCAAGACCAATCCGATAGTCGTAGAGCGTGTTCATACGGTTACCGCACCGGGTGCGGTTATCGACGTCCTGGTTACCGATCAAGGCATTGCGGTAAACCCGGACCGGCAGGATCTGCTTGACCGGCTGAAAAATTCAGATCTGCCGCTCTTCTCCATTGAAGAATTACATGAAAAAGCGATTGCTGTGACCGGAAAACCTGAAAAACCGAGAACAAAAGACAATGTTGTTGCGCTCATTGAATGGCGTGACGGAACGGTGATCGATGTGGTGCGGGAATTGGATATATAAAGCGTGATCCTCGTTTCGTCCTGTTCCAAATATGCCGGTGATTCACTTAATAGCGCCAAAGTAACAAAGGCACAGAAGCAGAACACGGATAAATTAGTAAATTAGGTAATCGTTCTACAATTAAACGATTTAACTTGCTCAGAAGGGCAATACCCTAAAAATTATTATCGTATCAAGAGGGTTGATCATGAAGAACACACCCATCAATTATGAGATCGTTACAAAAAAAATTGAGGAAAGCCGTCTGGAACATCTTAGTACAGCTTCAATCCGTGAGATAAAACGGTTGATTGACAGCATCGAATCAACGACCGGTGAACGGTTTGTCCGGATGGAAATGGGAATTCCGGGTCTTCCGGCGGCAGAAATCGGCGTAGAAGCTGAAATTGCAGCATTGCGTAAAGGCGTAGCGTCAATCTATCCGGATATTCAGGGGATTCCGATGCTCAAAGAAGAGATATCCCGGTTCGTAAAGTCCTATGTTGATATAAAGGTTGATCCTCAGGGATGCATCCCGACCGTGGGATCGATGCAGGGTTCCTTCGCGGCTTTTATGACGATGTCAAAAATGTACCGGGGAAAGGATACCATGTTATTTATAGATCCGGGTTTTCCGGTACACAAACAGCAAATAAGGATTCTGGGTCAGAAACTGGAAACCTTTGATGTTTATAATTATCGTGGTGAAAAGCTTTACGCCAAACTGGAATCCTTTCTTATTAAGGGGAATATATGCGGTATTTTATACTCAAATCCAAACAATCCCAGCTGGATCTGCTTTACTGAACGGGAATTGGAAATCATCGGCGAAGTGGCGGAAAAGTATAACGTCGTCGTATTGGAGGATCTGGCCTATATTGCAATGGATTTCCGTAAGGATATGTCAAAGCCGGGTAAAGCACCTTTTCAGGCAACGGTTGCAAAATATACGGATAATTATATTCTGCTGATTTCCAGTTCCAAAGCGTTCAGCTATGCCGGTCAGCGGATAGGCATGATGGTCATATCGGATGCATTATTTGACCGGCAATACCCGGATTTAAAACGCGTATATACTTCCGATCGTTTTGGCTATGCCATGATTTTCGGAACAGTTTATGCGCTGAGTGCCGGGATTACGCATTCCGCACAATATGCCCTAACGGCAATATTAAAAGCAGTTAACGATGGGAAGTATGATTTTGTCAGCGTGGTAAAGGAATACGGTGAAAAGGCAAGAATTATGAAGCGTATTTTCACCGATAATGGTTTTAGGATTGTTTACGATAAAGATGATAATGAACCGATTGCGGATGGTTTTTATTTTACGGTAGCCTATCCGGGACTGGATGGAGACAGCCTGCTGCGGGAATTGTTATATTATGGTGTAAGCGCCATATCGCTGGATATTACGGGCAGTGAGCGACATGAAGGTATACGGGCATGTGTATCGCTGGTAGAGCGTTCACAGTTTCCGGACCTGGAATATCGTCTGAAAAAATTCCATGAAGATCATGGAGTAAATTAGCAAATTTTTAGAATTCCTTTTTAACCACGGACGACCACAGAAAACATCGGTTTCAGTTAAAATCAATACAGGTTGGGTGATTTAACCTATCCGTGGTTGGTTGTTGTTTTTTGAGATCACTGGTCCTGGTTCACCAGAACGCGGATAATTTCACGGCAAAAATCAGGCAGGTCCGGCGGACGGCGGCTTGAAACCATATTTCGATCAACCACCACGGCTTTATCCTCCCATACAGCACCCGCATTTATCAGATCATCTTTGATACCGGGTGTTGAGGTACAGTGAAAGCCTTTCATTACTCCGGCAGATACAGGTATCCAACCGGCATGACAGATATGAGCCAGGAGTTTATGATTTTTCATTATTTCCCGGGTAAGCTCAAGGACTTTAGGATCCCGCCGGAGACGATCCGGGGCAAATCCACCGGGAATTACCAGACCATCATAATCGGAGGCTGAGATATCCTCCATGGCCGCATCGGACCGGCAGATATAGCCATGTTTACTCAGATAGGTTTTATTTTTCTCAGGACCGGCAACGACAACCAGGGCGCCTGCTTCAATCAAACGTAATCGGGGATACCAAAGTTCGAGATCTTCGTAGTCATTTTCGACAAACATCAAAATCTTTTTTCCCTTTAGTTCCATAATCACTCCTGCTGATTTTGACGATCAGATTTTTAACCGGTGATGGGGTTTATTGACGAGATAGGCCTGCAGTTCATTGATCTCTATGGGTTTACTGAAGAGAAAACCCTGATACTTATGGCAATTTTCTTTTTTGAGAAATTCCAGCTGATCGGGTTTCTCCACCCCTTCGGCGATGACGTCCTTTTCCAGATTGCTGCCCAGGTGAATGATTGATTTAACCAGCTGGCGGTGTTCCCGGCTTGTGCCTAAATGCTGGATAAAGGATTTATCGATTTTTATTACCGAAGCGGGTATGCGCTGAAGATAGACCAGTGATGCAAAACCGACTCCAAAGTCGTCAATTGCCAGCCGGATTCCCATGTGATTCAGTTTAAGCAGGTTGCGGCTTATTTCAAGCCGATCTTCGACAAATGAGGTTTCAGTGAGTTCAAATTGAACATTGTGAGGATCAATATTTGCTGCTTTGATAATATTTTCAATTTTTTCTACGATATTGGGTGCTTTAAGCTGTTGTGCTGACAAATTCACAGAGATATAGAATGACTTATCCTGGGCCTGAATGACCGGTGCCATATCTTTACAGGTTTTATAAAATATCCATTCTCCCATGGGAGAAATCAGGTTGCTTTCCTCAGCGATCGGTATGAAAGTATCCGGCAGGACCGATCCAAGTTCGGGATTTGACCAGCGCAGCAGAGCCTCCGAGCCAATAACATTATATTCTCCATTCTGATTTCTTTCCATGATCGGTTGATACAGAATGTTGCACTCATCCTCAAACGTTGCGTCCTGCACCAGCGTTTTCAGATTATTTTCAATTTTCATCCGCTGGATGGAGTCATCGGTCATAACATCGGCAAAGAACTGATACTGATTTTTACCACTGTTTTTGGCCGCATACATGGCGGTATCCGCTTTTTTGACCAGGTTTTCACGATCCCCTCCCTTCTGGGGGATGATAACAATACCGATGCTTGTACTCAAATATGTGATCTTATGACCTTTGATCTCGAAGGGTTGGCTGAGATGGTAAATGATCTTTTCGGCAACTTTGGCAGCTTCAACTTCCCGCTTCAGATGCCTGATGATAATAGTAAACTCATCGCCCCCTAATCTGAATACCATGTCTGATTTCCGGAGACAGTCGGTAATTCTAACAGCGACCTCTTTTAGTACGATATCGCCGATATCATGACCAAGTGAATCATTTACGAGTTTAAAATTATCAAGATCACAAAACAGGATAGCTGAAATTGAGTCTCCTGTTTCGCGCGGCAGATCTATCAGGATCTGATCTAATTGTTCATAAAAACCGTCGCGATTACGTAATCCGGTGAGTTTATCATGGAAAGCCAGATATTTAAGTTCCTGTTGTCCAAGGATCACGGCGGTAAGATCACTACCGAACAAACATACTGCGGTAACGCGCTGAACCTGCTCCCCTGCAATGATGGGGTGAAAGGAACGCTTATAAAAATGATTGCGGTTCTTCTCAGGGAAAAAGAGTTTTTCGGTAAACCGGATCGTTCGTTTTTCCTTGACAGCTCTTTCAAAATGACCACGCCGGCTTTCAACGCATTCGGGACTGATTCCGATCAACTTGAAGTAATAGGAATCATCTTTTCCGATGATTTCTTTCCGTATTTTATCATCAGCGACATAAAAGGAATTGGCGTATTTATATCGTCCCTTCAAATCATAAATAGCAACCTCCACAGGAACATACTGAAACAGTTGGGCAACTTCATGGATCGACAGCTTGCTGTCCAATTGGAAATCGAGGTTATCTTCCTCAAATAGCTGTCGTATTTTCTTAACGATTTTTGCCATATTTATGATTTTTCTGTGATTAAAAATACAATATGCAAATTTTAACAGGTACAAGTAAAGAGCTAAGATGTGAAATATCCATATTCATTCTGAAGATCATGAAACCGACATCCAAAGCGCACGTACAATGAGATGTTGATCAATAATTCGGAGGAGATCGATATGTGCCCTTTCAATACTAAAAAATGGAGCATGTTTGTAATCCTGATTTTACCATCACTTCTGCTGGGCTCCTGCAGCAAGGACGACCATGATGTGGTACTTGTTTCCGGAAAGTCAAAGTCCTGGCTGGGGGTGCAGGTGACGGGTCTGTCAGAAAAGATGCTGAAAAACATGGATCTTGATTACGGTATAAAGGTCATAAAGGTTTTAAAGGATAGTCCGGCAGAGAAAGCCGGCCTGGAAGAAGATGATATCATTGTTAAATTTGACGGACAGAAGATTAACGATCCCGGACAACTTGTGGATCTGGTCCGTGAGACAAAAATCGGCGAACAGGCTGAGGTCACCTTTGTCAGGAATGGAATTGAAAAGACGATTGAGGTTGAGATTGCTGAAAGGCAGAAAAGTCATCGTATCAGGATATTTAAACATCCCGGGAAAATGTGGTTTGAAGGAACAAAAAGTGCATGGCTCGGTGTTGAGACCACTTCGCTGAATGAACAGTTGCGAACCTATTTTAATGCACCGGAAGGCTTAGGTGTGATGATAAAAAAGGTGGTTGAAAAAAGCCCGGCAGAAGAAGGCGGAATTCTGGCCGGCGACGTGATTATCGGTGTGGAGGACAGAAAAATACGCTCTACCCGCGACCTAACGCGCTCAATCCAGTACTACGATCCAGGTGAAGTCGTGGAAGTAAAATTTATCCGCGATAAGAATGAAAAATCGCTGCGTATCAAACTCGGGGAAAAGAAACACGGTCCCAATTTTCATTTTTATGGTGATCTCCCCGAGGATTTTGTTTTGCCCGAACTGGATGTTGAAATACCGGAAATTGATTTTGATCAGGATATCCATATTGAAATTGATGAAAAAAAGCTGGAGGAGTTGGAGCAAAGGATAGAACAGGAGGTAAAAGTAAAATCAATTGAATTAAAACAAAAAATGGATGCGTTACAAAAAGAAATGGAACAAAAACTACAAAAAATTTTAATTCGACAGGTATAAATAAATTTTATGATACGCACGATTGCACCAATTTTCTTTGCCTTCAGTTTAGGTCTGCTTTTGTCACTTTCAGCAAATCTGATTCTTAAAATATTCATCCGGCGATTTTGGAAAAAGGAATTCAGGGGCATTCGTTATCGATATCTCCTGCTTATCTTGTTTGCGGCTTCCGTACTCTGGGCAACCGGAAAGTTATCCGGCTCGACCACCGTGTTGCTGTTTGGAGCCAGTATACTGGCAAGCATTAACCTTTCGGGCCTGCTATTATCAGCTACCCTTCCCATTCCTCTGGTGATAGAGCTGTTATACCGGAAGTACAAAAGCCGGGTGAAGCGTGAAAAACCTGTTGCCCGGGTAGTTGATCCTTCGCGCAGGTACTTCCTGAAAACCACAGCAACGGCCTTTCCGGTTCTTGCCCTGGGTACGGCCGGAACCGGTATGGTAGGATCTTTTCAGCATGTAAGATTTCCGGAGAAGGAAGTATATTTTAATGACCTGAGTACGGATCTGGAAGGATTCCGGATACTGCATCTGACCGATTTGCATCTTGGTTATTATTTCAATCTGCCTGATCTCGAAGAAACCTTGAAAAATAGTGAAGGCCTGAACCCTGATCTGATCTTGTTAACCGGAGATGTTGCGGATGATCTGCGCCAGTTACCGGAGGCACTGCGTATGATCGGGCATGCAAAAAGCCGGTACGGTGCTTTTGCCTCTCTGGGTAACCATGAATACATAAGAGATATTCATTTGGTAAAAAAAATATTTGACGATTCATCGGTACCGCTTCTGGTAAACAACCACGCTGTCATCCGGCACCATAAAAGCCGGTTGGTGATTGCGGGTGCGGATGATCCTAAAACGATGCGTGGTGATATTACCCCGTTCCTGAACCAGACGATCAGTCAGAGTCTGGACCGTGCCCCTGAAGAATCGTTCCGGATACTGATGAGTCATCGACCGCGCGCGCTTGATGTGGCTGAAAATTTTGATATTAATCTGATCCTTGCCGGCCACACCCATGGCGGTCAGATTGGGCTGGAAGGAAGAAGTCTGTTTGAGGGAATAGTCGAAAAAGAACCTTATATGTGGGGATTTTATAAGAAAAACGACGTGCAATTATATACATCCGCCGGATTGGGACATTGGTTCCCGTTCCGTTTGAATTGTCCGCCGGAAGCACCCGTCTTTATCCTGCGCAGAAGCTGAGATATCAGAACAACCTGATATTTGATCAATAACCGCGGTAAACACGAAAACATGATCCGTGTCATGTCGTGGTGGATCAATTTATTTCAAAAACCTTCCTCATATACTTTCCCGGAAGGTATTGCCGGATTTTATACGTGGCTTATACTGATTGCCGGAAGAACCTGTTCAGAGGTTTCCCTTCATGAGATTTACTTGTATATTTGGGGTCATCAGATAAAATTAAGGGGAATAACATGGGACGTCTGCTGTCATTTACGCTGATCACACTTATATCGATATTTCCGGTATTTGCAGATCTTCCGACCGGTGCTTCCATTTACCAGCTCGATAATGGCCTCCAGGTATTGCTCATCGAAAATCGTATTCTGCCCATGACCGGTGTAAATGTTGTCATTAAAACCGGATCGGCATATGAGACTTTCGCCACCAGCGGGATGAGTCATATGCTCGAACATTTGCTCTTCAACGGCACAACGAAAAGAACACAGAAAGAATTATATGATGCGATTGATCTGATTGGCGGTTACAACAATGCCAACACTTCAGATTTTCATACCAATTTTATGATGGTTACTCCAGCAGAAAAGATCAGGGAAGGTATGGAAATACAGGCGGATATGCTGTTTAACTCGATTCTGCCGCCGGACAAATTTGAAAAAGAGAAGGGTATTGTTCTGGAAGAGATTGCACAAAGCATCAGCCGGCCGGCAAACCAGGTTGAACGCAACAAGAGCAGCATTATTTTTCCGGGGCATGCGCTGTCCCTGCCAACACTGGGAACTTATGCGACAATTGAATCTATGGAACGTGATGATGTTTATTTATATTACAAAAATGCCTATGTCCCGAATAATATGATCATGAATGTGATCGGTAATTTTGAGACCGCTGAAATGCTGGAGATGATCAAAGAGATTTATGGCGGCTACCGGCCGGATCAGGTTATCCGACCGGATGTGAAAGGATGGATAACGGGAACCGGTCCCCTTCAGAATGGGATAAATAAATCAGGAAAAATGGTGCACCGTTTTTATAACGGTGATATGACACAGATTCAGTTTTATTATTCTCTGGAAGGTTATGATTTGTCACCGGCTTTTAATGAGCTCCTGGAGGCAGAATTAAATAAAAACACCGATCTGATTAAGGAAAATATAGAAAAAATATTGCCTGATCAGGTTTCCCGGGTAGAATCCTCGATAATTTTTAATCCGGTGGCAGCCTATCTGGAATTTACAGTTACCACAAAACCTCAGAGTCCGATCCAACAAATTGCAGATGCCTTTCAGATTGAGATACAAAAACTGAATTTTAGTATAACGCAGGAAATTGTTAGATATCATATTACCAAAGCGCGCACCGATTTTTTGCAGAATCTTGAAAAACCGCATATGTTTGGTATATACAATGCTGAAACATTTGCGGTTTCGGGTATTGAAGCCGTGTTAAATGCCCATGATGCCTCAGCATTTCAAAGTGCGGCGGTAAGTCTTAATACATTCCGCCTGGCTGAAAAACCGTTGATACTGGTCAATCATCCTGGCATCCGCAGTGTCTCCGCGGACACGACAGCGATGGTCAACGATAAATTCTTTACTGATCCCGGATCGGGATTGACACTCATTGTGCGCCAAAATCCGGCAAGTCAGTTACTGGCCATCCATATGCTATTTAAGCACAAGGCCTTCTATGAATCCAGGTACGGTAAAGATGCGGCAAAAATACTGCATGATTGCTTTGGGCAACGTCTCGTATCACCGGAAAATCAGAAAATAAGTGAGTCGTACGGATTCTCCTTTACTGTAAATGACAATCCTTATATTCCGATGGATGATATATACCTCCATCCTGATTTCAGTTATATTCGGGCAGAGGGTTTGGCCGATGACTATCCGGCAGCGATAAAATACATTAACAATCAGCTGATCAATTTTACACCAACCGAGACAGAATATGAGCGGGCTGTTGGAAAATTTTCCGGATCAGGTATGATGGGCATGAATCGTCAAAAAGGTCAGGATACATTTACAGCTGCCTACAGGGAAGTTATTTATGAACCGGAAATATATTCCGAACCGGCCGAACCGCCCTCCTATGATCAGCTGGTCAAATTTTCAGGTGTATTTTTTACACCTGAGAATATGATCGTTTCAGTTGTTTCCCCGGGCAAACCGGACGAGATCTTCGAGATTTACAAGGATTTACAAGTCGGCGATGCAAAGCCGCTGACAGATACACTGTCGGCTTATGACCGGTCATTTGTACTTATACAGGAACCGGTAAAAAAGGAAATAAATGGTGGCGGAGACCAGGCTTTCCTGTTCTGGGGATATACATATGAAATTCCTGAACAGGATAAACCGGCGTTAACAGCTTTGTCGCTGGTCCTGTCGGATACGATTGTTTTTGATATCCGCGAAAAACAGGGACGTGCCTACCGGATGCGTGCCGGGATTGATATCGGTTCAAAGCGGTCCTTATTTTATATCAATATCGGAACCCGACCGGAGAATATCGATCCGATTCTGGATCAGGCAGCGAACTTTTTTAATCCTGAGATCGTAGAATCGCTTACAGCAGAAAAACTGGCCAGATCAGTAAATATGTATATCGGTCGTATGATGTTCCGGCGTTTATCGAGCATCAATCAGGCCTATTATCTGGGAAATTCATTATACTTTCACAATGACATGTATTATGACCGGAATTTTCATGAAAAATTACAGAATGTATCGCTTGAGCAGGTCAAATTGATGGCGGAAAAGTATCTCAATTTCACCAATACAGCCACCGTCATTGTGCGTTAGAAATCTGAAAGGCAGGAAAGCAATGATAATCAGACGGGCAATAATCAATATTTCATTATTTTTATCGATGTCATGGTCGGTTACGATGGCCACCGGGTTTACCCATCATGAACTGGATGTGAGAATCAACCCGGCAGATAATTTTATTTGGGTTGAAGACCGGATAATACTTTCCGACTCACTCGATCAGAACAGTCTGTACTTCCTGCTCCATGGCGATCTGAAAATTGATTCCACAATGACTGAAATAGCTGTGATTGGAGATAGTGCAAGAGCGGGATTTTTCGGTATGTCCCGGGATGAATTCATCCCGCCTGAGCGCATACCCTATCAATTATATCGTGTCAATCTTTCCAGTGATTCGATAAAATCCCTGGTTGTAAGATACCAGGGGAGGATCAATCATCCCATAGAGCAAAGATCAGCAGAATATGCACGGGGATTCAGTGAAACCCCGGGATTGATAACGGATCAGGGGGTTTACCTGTCCGGTTCCACTTTCTGGCTTCCGTGGTTCGATGATCAGTTGATCACATTTAATATGACAGTGACCCTGCCGGGGGATTGGGATGGCGTGAGTCAGGGAAAACGTGCTGAACACCGGTCTGAAGGCGACCAACGAATGGTTCGCTGGGAATCACCTGATCCGGTTGATGAAGTATATCTGACGGCCGCCCCGTTTACCCTGTATGAGCGCCGTGCCGGTGATGTACAGGTAATGGCCTATCTCCGCACCCCGGATCCGGGACTGGCAAATAAATATCTTGAGACAACCGGCCAGTACCTTGAAATGTATAATGCGCTCATCGGAACCTACCCTTACAGTAAATTTGCGCTGGTAGAAAATTTTTGGGAAACCGGTTACGGAATGCCCTCATTTACGCTATTGGGTGAAAAGGTGATCCGTTTCCCGTTTATTCTGCATTCTTCATATCCGCACGAACTCCTGCACAACTGGTGGGGTAACGGTGTATTTGTCGATTATGACCGCGGAAACTGGTGTGAAGGTTTGACTGCTTATATGGCTGATCACCTGATCAAAGAGCAGCATGGACAGGGTGAAGAATACCGCAGATCAGCCTTACAGGCTTATCGTGATTATGTCAATCAGGGGAATGAGATCCCCCTGTCCGAATTCCGTTCCCGGCACGACGCGGCAACTTCGGCCATAGGATACAATAAATCCCTAATGCTGTTCCACATGCTCCGGCGTGACGTTGGAGATGATCTTTTTAAAAAATCCCTCCAGACTTTTTATCGTATGAATAAATTCAAAAAAGTCAGTTTCAGTGAAATTCAGGAAGCGATCGAGTCGGTCAGCGGGAAAACCTTTGGCTATTTCTTTGATCAATGGATCAACCGGACGGGGGCACCGGATCTGACCCTGACAGATGTAAAGACGACAATTGAATCGGGACAGTACAATTTGACCTACACCCTTTCGCAAATACAGGAGGGAGATCCTTTTCTGATCAGAGTTCCCGTGGCCGTCTATACAGAGGGAACAACGGAAGTGAAAATTCAACAGGTTGATCTCACCAGGAAAAGTCAGAATTTTCGGCTGATTCTCGATAAACGGCCGCTACGTATTCAGATCGATCCGCAATTCGATATATTTCGACGGCTGGATCGTAATGAAATACCCCCTTCACTTTCCCAGGCGTTTGGGAGCGAAAAGATCATGATCGTTTTGTCATCAACAGAGAGCCCGGAATGGCAAACGGCATACAGGTCAATCGCTGAAACCTGGGCAAAGGGCGATAGCGGCAAGATTGAAATCAGTATGGATAGCGACCTGGTGGAATTACCGTCAGATCGCGCAATCTGGCTGTTTGGCGACGGGAATCGTTTCAAGACGCTGCTTCAGGGTGGTCTTGAAAATTATGATGCGGCATTGGATAGCAGCCGTTACCGTTTTGGCGATGAATCGGCTGAAGGTCAGGACAAAAGTGTGGTAGTCACCATGCGAAATCCGCAGTTTGCCGATCAGGTCCTTGTCTGGCTTAAAGCGGGCACGCCGGCGGCGATGCCGGGACTGGCCCGTAAACTACCACATTACGGAAAATACAGTTATCTGGTATTTGAGGGAGATGAACCTGCCAACATTATTAAAGGACAATGGCCGGTAGTGGACTCCCCGTTGGATTACCGTCTTGACGAAAACGCCAATCTGAGCGGTATCGTATTTCCCGTACGCGAGGCGCTTGCCAAATTGGGTCCGGTATTTTCACAGATAAATATGCAAGCGCATGTTGATTATCTGGCAAATCCGGATATGCAGGGCAGGGGTTTTGGTACCCAGGGCCTCAAAAAAGCCGCCGATTATATTGCCGAACAATTTGGGCAGATCGGTTTAAAAGTTGCCGGGGATAATAATACGTTTTTTCAGAGCTGGGTTGATATCGGCGGCGCAGATAAAACGCAGGATACCCTGCGCAATGTTATCGGATATATTCCCGGAACGGTTCCTGAATACACTGACCAGCCCGTACTTGTCACGGCGCACTATGATCATCTGGGAATGGGATGGCCGGATGTCAGGACAGGAAACGAAGGGATAATTCACCCCGGTGCCGATGACAATGCCAGCGGTGTTGCGGTAATGATCGAACTGGCAAGGGTACTGGCAGAAAACGCCAAACCCAAACGTCCGATTGTGTTTATTGCATTTAGTGCAGAAGAATATGGCCTGCGGGGATCGCGTTATTATGTGGAAAACATGAAAAAATTTCCCGTCAAAAAAACTATCGGTGTACTGAATCTCGATACGGTGGGCCGTCTGGGCCAAAACAAGATCCTGATCTTGAATGGTGCTTCTGCGGATGAATGGAAACATATTGCCATGGGGATCAGCTATGTCACCGGGATCCAGCATGAAATGGTCAGCCAGGAAATGGATGCCAGTGATCAGGTCAGTTTCATCAATGCCGGCGTCCCGGCTGTTCAGATATTTGCCGGTGCGCACAGTGACTATCACAAACCGGAAGACACATCGGATAAGATCGATACCGAGGGGATGGTAAAAATTGCGACCTTTGTCAAAGAAGCGGTGGATTATCTTTCCGAACGTGAAGAACCTTTGACTTTTGCGGGTAGCACAAATACCGATCAACCTGCAAAAAACGCAAATAAGTCCCGCAAAGTATCCACAGGTATTATGCCTGAATTTACATTTGACGGTGACGGGGTCAAAATTGCACATGTGACAGAAAACTCTCCGGCAGCAAAGGCAGGTCTGCAGATCGGAGATATTATTGTACAGCTTGATTATAAGAAGATCGGTAATTTGAAAGAGTATTCAGATCTGTTAAAAAGCTATAGCGCTGGTGATGAGGTTACTTTTGTTTTTATGCGGGGTCAGCAGGAAATGCGGGTACAACTGGAGTTGACGGCCCGTTAATGAATCTGTAAATCTTTTCGTCAACAGGCCGGGATCCGGGTTAATTTGTGCAGCAGAGAAGTCCCGGCAATCATGCAACTGATTTTAGGATCACGGCGATATGCCATGTTTAATCAGTTCGATCATTTGCCGGGCATTTTTTACCGCCTTCCCCCCGGGGTGATTGTTAAAAAAGATGTATGTTTTAAAGGCCTTTTTCAGAATGCTACTGATATGAATAAGCCATCCTTCCAGTTCGGATTCCTGGTAACTGTAATCATACCTTGCGGATCCTTTGCCATCCCACCAATCTTTCTCATTCTGTCCATGAAACCTGATATATCCGAGATTATTTGTAACCAGTTCCTGCACCGGGAGCAGGCCTTTTAACGGTGGTTCGTCTACGTTAACATATCCGATATCATTGTCGGAAAGAAATCTGGCGACCGGCTCCCTGTTCCAGGAATCATGCCGGAATTCAACAAACAGCGGGCAATTTCCGATCAGTTTTTTTGTTTCCCGAATATATTTACGATTGGATTCATTGTTTTTAAAGGCATATGGGAATTGGGCCAAAAAGCCTTTAAATTTGCCGGAGACGGCTAGCGGGTTTACCGCAACCAACAATTTTGCCAGTGCACCGGCATTTTCCTTTCTTCGGTGGGTGGTTTCCTGATGCGTTTTTACAATAAATTCAAAATCAGGAGGTGTCTTTTCTGCGAACCGCTCAAAAACAGCTGCCGGTGGAATGGTATAATAGGAAGCGTTAATTTCAACCGAATTGAAAAACCGGGAATAGTATTCGAGCATTAATGTTTTTTGCAACTTTGCCGGATAAAACACTTCGCGCCAGTCATCATAGCTGTAACCGGATGTACCCACACGTATTCTATCGTATATCATATTTTGGTTCATATAACATTAATTTTGATGTTGATGAAAGGAATTATAAAGATTAAAGATGAAAGATCAAAGATTAAAAAGAATTGATGGATCTGGCCAATGATCATTCCGGGAAATCGACTTCAGGCAGATTTATAAAGAGTCCAACGGGTAAATATTGCATGGAGCGGCTAAAAAATATGACGGTTATAAAGGGATTAAAAAAAAAGGACATCTTGTTTTAACAATTATGGAGCCAAAGGGAGGTTAACTTTGCATTTTTCCCACGAGGAAATCCTGAGTACCGTGCCCGGTCATTTGAGAGGATATGTCGTACAGCAGGAGTATGATAAGTACACCCCGCAAGATCACGCTGTCTGGCGAAACATCATGCGCAGGAACCTGAGATTCCTTCAACAACATGCCCATCCGGCATATATGGACGGATTGCACAAAACTGGTATATCCTCTGAAAAGATACCGGACATCCGTGACATGAATAAGGCTCTTGACAAAATTGGCTGGCGCGCCGTAGTCGTAAATGGATTTCTTCCTCCTGCCGCATTTATGGAGTTTCAGGCCAATCGGATCCTGGTGATCTCAGCAGAAATGCGGACGATCGATCATATTTTATATACACCCGCTCCTGATATTGTCCATGAAGCAGCAGGGCATGCACCTTTTATTGCACATAAGACATACGCGAAATTTCTCCAGCGATTCGGTGAGTATGGGGCCAAAGCGATATCATCAAAACTGGATTTTGAAATTTATGAAGCCATCCGTTCGCTCTCCATAATTAAAGAATATCCCCATGCAAAAAAAGAAGAAATCGAAGCGGCAGAAAACCGTCTGCACCAAAAGCTCGCAGCTAACACACAACCATCGGAGGCGACCCTGTTATCGCGTCTCCATTGGTGGACAGTTGAATACGGTCTGATCGGAGATCCGGGCAACTACAAGCAATTCGGTGCCGGGTTATTATCCTCTGTCGGGGAAAGTCAGGCCTGTCTGAATGCCGGGGTCAAGAAAATACCGCTGGACCTGGAATGTATTCAATATGATTACGATATCACATCGATGCAACCGCAGCTGTTCGTCGCAAAAGACTGGGATCATTTGCTGGAAGTGCTGGAAGCCTTTGCGGATACGATGGCTTTCCGGCGTGCGGACAAAAAGAGCCTTGAAAGGGTACTGAATGCGGGCACTGTTGCTACGATTGAGCTATCTTCCGGTCTGCAAATATCCGGTACGATCTCAAGAATATTATCGGAAAGTAATGGCGGATTCCGGTATTTCCAAACATCCGGGCTCTCGGCGCTGGCTTACAGAAACCACGAAATTGAAGGGCATGGTACAGGTTATCATCGGGATGGATTTGGTTCTCCGGTAGGCAATCTTGAAAAATCAGACCAACCTTTCGAACTTTTTAATGATGATGATCTTATAAGGGAAGGTATTTGTATCGGTAATAAATGCCGGTTGAAGTTCAGGTCCGGTATTCAAGTCGAGGGGAAACTGATTGAAATCAAACGTAATGGGGATCGGTTACAGATACTCAGCTTTACAGATTGCCGGGTCTCTGATCATGATGAGAAACCTCTTTTTAGACCGGAGTGGGGCCGGTACGATATGGCTGTTGGTGAAAAAATAGTTTCCGTTTATCAGGGCAGTGCCGATAAAGAAAAATTTAATGTACTTCCCCCGCAATCAGAAAGTAAAGCAATTCCGGTTGAATATTCGGCCCGTGAACTGACACTGTTTGATCTTTATCAATTGATACGACACTATCGTGAAACCGGAGTGTTCTCGCCGAAAGATATTGCCGGTATTTTCAACCAGCTTGACAATCAGTATCCGGAAGAATGGCTCCTCAGATTAGAACTCGCAGAACTGACTGATAACATGTCCTCTGTACCTGACCTGCGCCAAAAACTTATCGTAGATCTGGAAAAGTTGAAATCACATTCTAAAGACTTCAATGATTTAATCAGCGCCGGACTGGAGTCTCTGAATGTATCCCAAAGTGCTGAAGAGATAACAGTACGTGAATAATTTCCATCTATTTGATGGTCTCTTTTAAATCGATATCCTTACCATTGAGATGAACCACATCAAAAGAGACACTTCCCAGTATCAGGTTATCTTCCGTTAACACCCTAACCTGCCAAGAACCAGGCTGAACATTCTTTTTAAAGGTGTATCCACGATATCCGCCATCGCGTCCACCGGTCAGACGATATGCGGTGCGATCCGTTATGACCCACTCATCCTGAGCCGGGTTGTAGACGGCCCATTGGTGCAGGATCGTTTTTGTAAGGTCGGTTGGGGCAAACACGGCAGCATAACAGAATACAGAATCTCCGTCGTTATAAAAAAAGGTTTTGTCCGATTCCCGGTAAAAAGCATACCAGGGTGGCTTCATATATCTCAGCTTGTACTGATCTTCCAGGCGCTCGGCGTGATGATAAATGCCGATATCTTTCAGGGAAAGAGGTACCGGTGGAATAATATTCAGAACATACAGGAGATTAAACAGCAGATAAATTGATAAAATAACGCCGAGATGTTTCAGTCTTATCCGGTCAGATTCAAAACTCTTGTATCGATCCAGAATAAATACTACAGCCCCCGTGAGCGCAAGACCGGCGATACCGCCAAGGACATAAGTGAAAAGGTTCATCATATTTGTCAGTACGGGAATAAAAAAGATAAAAAAGGAGAACGAGACGAAAAAATGCAGACTCAGCAGCAGATACAGATTGGTTAAACGTCCGGCCAGAAATTCATTTGCTACCAGTAGTGCCATTAACAAAATAACAAAAATCAGCGTTTTACCGGAAGAGGCACTTTGGAAATAAAAAACAAGATAGGTGCTGAGCAATCCACCAAATAAAAACTGAATGGCCGACGGCAGCCACGGCCGGTATTTTGCCCAAAGCCGGTGTTCGAAAAGAGTTTGCCGGTCGATCTGTGTTAATATGATCAGGCCGGTAAGCAGCAGGATATACAAAAGAAGGATCGCATTATCGGACCAGGCATCGATCCGATTAATAGTCAGATTATCCCAGACAAATCCGGCAAAAAAAGACATCGCCGGCAGGAATTTCTGATACCGGTTATAAAAATTCCGCCCCCAATCAATTTTCTGCTGAAGTTTTTCTCGAATCTGACTCAATATGCTATTCCTGACCTATCCCAAGAATGCGACATTATTAAAGAAAGTCAGGAAATTTAGAGCATAAAATATATACAGGTCAATGATCCTGTCATTAATCCCGGCAAACCTGCCGGATTGAAACGGGCTTATTTTAGCCGGGCGGTGAATCCTTTCTTTTTCAGCAGGTGATCGATTTCGTTTCGGGTCATATTGAATGTTATTTTGACGATGTTTCCCTCAGTTTCGACTGCAATTTTATTTAAAATATCAACGCTATCACGATCATCGGTGAAATTTAATTTTGCAGTCGCAATCGCCCCTTTGACCATATCCTGTATTATTTCGGCATTCTGTTCATCCCCGCAGGTGCATATCCCGTCAAATTTGATCTCATCTGACATCGCCATGGACATCTGTCCGCTTTTGATCGTTTCCAGGGATCTAATCCGGTTTCCTAATTCCGAAGCCGGCAGGGCGGAAATAAATTTCCCGGTATTCATCCATATCCAGGCCTGTGATTTATACCGGATCGGCGATAATTCTTCCATCAGATCATCGTTCACGGTGTTTTCATTGTTAAAGCGGTCAAGGCATTTCATGACAAGTGAATCCCTGCCGCCGATCAATGTTTGGGCATCGGCAAAAGAAAAAGCCAGATCTTCGCTACGTAAACGATAAAGTTTAAACTGAATATAAGATTCTGAGACAATTTCCTTTGAATCTTCTGCTTCCTCCTCGATAAAAGCGGATATTTTTTCCGGCGAAAAATTGCCTGTGGCGATAAAAATGCCACGCGGCTTAACCATATATTCCGAACCGGTACCGGCAAAATAGATTATGCGCAGATCTTTCTCCATGTTGAAACCGGTTTTTTCTACAAATAATTCGTAATCATCCGATTCGAACGGCGTATGATCGGCATATTTTTTAAACAGATCATATACTTCGGTATTACGAATTTTACTGAAATCCATCGCACCGACGATATGAGCATCCTGCGGCAGCAGGGCAAGATACTTAAGATCGGATTTACTGAACGGTTCAACCCGTTCCCGGGTACAACCGGCCAGGATAATGAAAACAAAGGGTAATAATATCGATAAACGTTTCATGAATCTTCCTCCCGGATCTAAAAATCCTTCTGATGGAAAATATAGGTTGACAGTATAAAGGTCATTATCCCAAAAAGCACTGCTGACCAGATCGGCATCCAATTGTATACCCCGATGCCGCGGACCAGTTCTTCGGTAATTTTCCCTAACTCCGCAGTTTTCGGTAACAGATAATACAATCCATCCAGGATATAGCCGTATATCCTGGCATTGAGCAAAGCATAGATCTGGTCACGTTGTAAAAGCAAGGGACTGAAAAACAGGATCAGGTAGGTAAGCATCAGGGAAAAAGGACCGCTTCCGCTGATCACCCCCAGTAAAGTCATGAGCGCGAATAAGGCGGAAAAGGTAATAAGGATCATCAGCCCGGCAAGCAGAAAGCCCCAGTTCCAGATGCCGGTCTTTAGCGACATGATCAGAAAGGTAAACACAATCAGATAAAAAATATTGAAGGCAACGATCGCCAGAGAACCAATGAACCGACCTGCGATGATCTCCGTTCGGCTTACCGGTTTACTGATAAACAGATCTATAAAACCAGGTTGCAACAGCGCTGGTATCAGATTACTGGTGGCGAAAAGGGACATAAATATTCCGCCGGTGAATAATAGAATAGCGACACCGGCTTCTACCCCGAGGATAATTTTATTCAATTCAACCAGCTCCGGTGCTTCAAGGCCAAACAGACTTATGCTGGATTGAGCGCCATCAACGATATCCAGGTTCAGGGCAAATATGAACAGCAGGCAGATGAAGGTCGATATGGCCAGAAAGCCCATAAAGGTCTTCTTTGCAAGAGATTCGCGAAATGTCAGTTGCACGATAGCCAAAAATTTCAAGCCGGTTTTACCTCGTTTTCATCCAGGACCTCGATAAAGAAATCTTCAAGGGATATTTTTTTCGGGATCACGGCCAGGATATCAATGGACTGTTCCCGAAGGGCATCGATCAGTATATTCAGTTCCTGATGATCCTGTACTTTGATCGTAAATAGATTTACATTGAAATCTGCGGAGATATTTGCCGACTTAAAGGTCTGGTCAATTAGGGTGGAATCGCCCTTGAGCTGCAATTGATACTGCTCCTTAACAGACAGAAAATCCTCCAGCTGGCCTTTTTGCAAAAGCTTGCCCTGTTTCATGATGGCGATTTCATCGGAAACCCGCTCGACTTCTGATAAAAGGTGTGAGTTGAGAAAAATGGTCTTACCTTCGTTACGCAGTTCTTTGAGCAGATCCCTGATTTCCCGTCGGCCAACCGGATCTATACCGTCCGTCGGTTCGTCAAGAAAAAGCAGGTCCGGGTTGTTGATGAGGGCATGGGCCAGACCCATTCGCTGCATCATACCCTTGGAATACTTGCGGATCTTGGTATCCATCCAATCCTGCAGGTTCACTTTTTTAAGCAATCCGGGAATTTGGACAGAGAGGTCAGCACCGGCAACACCGCTCATTTTTCCGTAATAATAAAGCACCTGTCGGGCGGTCAGGAAATCGGGAAACCGGTGGTTTTCGGCCAGATATCCGATTTTTTTGTGCACTTTGTAGTCCTGAAATGACTGGCCAAGTATCATGGCATTTCCCCGGGTGGGTTGAATAATCCCGATCAATGCCTTGATCAGAGTTGTTTTACCGGCACCATTAGGACCCAGCAGACTGAATATTTTGCCGGTGTCAACCTGCAGTGAAAAATCCTGCAGTGCTTTTATTTTGCCACGATTGTAATATTTGGTCAATCCGATGGTTTCAATAGCCAGCAAAATTCCAACTCCTTATTGAACATGTCAATGTACGGAGAATTTTAGCTTAATGTTACATGGATAACTGATAAATCATGTTGTTCTTTGTGATAATAAATATGCTTCCCGATCATAATTGTTAAAGGAAAATCCGAACATCATACCCGAAAGTGCAGATCGGTTGGGTAAGATTTTATAAAGTGATTGTATCTTTTTTGGGGGTGGTCTATATTTCAGGATAATAATCACGGCAGGTACACTTCTTGAAAAAACAACTTCTGTTTATCCGGAATTTCGGCGGATTCTTTCTGGGGATTGCCGGTTTTGGGGCGACGCTCATTTTTATCCCGGAAAATGCTATGCCCCTGCCTGCGCAAAGAATGGCGGCGATCACAATACTGATGGCCATTTGGTGGATCACCGAGGCGATCCCGATTCCGGCAACCGCTTTATTACCAATATTATTATATCCGCTTTTGGAAATAATGGACACGGCTCAGGTCACGATAAATTACGGACACCATCTCGTATTCCTGTTTCTTGGTGGATTTATCATTGCACTCACTATCGAGCGATGGAATTTACACAGAAGAATCGCGCTGCGATTGATCAATCTGATCGGGAATAATAAAAGGTTTGTAATTCTTGGATTTATGATTGCCAGCGCTTTTTTATCCATGTGGATCTCAAATACCGCCACGGCCATGATGATGATCCCGATCGGGCTGGCCGTAATATCACAATTCACCGAGAAGACTGATGAGAGCACATTTGCCCTGGGTAAGAACAATTTTGCGCTGGCCCTGATGCTGGGAATTGCCTACGCATCGAGTATTGGTGGCATCAGCACTCTGATCGGAACGCCTCCAAATGTTGTATTTATCGGAATATTAAAGTCAAATTTCCCGTCAGCCCCTGAGATCAGTTTCTTAAAATGGATGCTTTTTGCACTTCCTTTTTCGATTGTTTTTCTGCCGTTGGCGTGGCTTTATCTGGTTTATATTGCTGCTCCAGTAGCAGTCTCAGGAAAAAAAATGGATAAAAGCCTCCTGCGATCGGAGCTGGAAAATCTCGGGCCAATGTCCAGACCTGAAAAATATACACTGGCAGTTTTTCTCACTACGGCACTGCTATGGATGTTCCGATCCGACATCAATCTGGGATTTCTCGATATTCCGGGATGGACAACCCTTATTGGGCTGAAGGATTATATCACCGATAGTACCGTTGCCATAATGATGGCTCTGACCACATTTCTGATCCCGGCTGAAAAACGGGATGGAAAGCAGGAATTTCTTATGGATTGGTCATGTGCAGGTCGAATACCCTGGGGAATTTTATTGCTCTTCGGAGGAGGGTTCGCGCTGGCCAGCGGTTTTCAGGATTCAGGATTGACCCGCTGGATGGGAGAACAGTTGGGTGCTTTTGGTTTTCTGCCCGTCATGGTGATTATTCTGATTGTAAGTGCCACAACGACCCTGACGACCGAATTTGCCTCAAACACAGCGATGGCCTCTACAATTTTGCCGATTGTGGCAGGATTGGCGGTTGCCATAGATCTCAATCCACTTTTACTGATGATTCCCGCAACGATATCCTCTTCAACCGCTTTCATGCTTCCTGTGGCCACGCCACCCAATGCGATTGTTTTTGGCAGCGGCTATATCCGGATCAGGGATATGGTAAAAATCGGTATTGTCATGAATCTGATCGGTCTGATCTTAATTTCAATATTCATATCAACGACTGCCCCGGCAATTTTTGACATAGACTGGAATGTTCTCCCGCATTGGACAAAATGAGCACTGTCAATTCCAGCGCCACCGGGTTACTTATTCTGCTGTGCACGCTGGCGCAGGGCATGATCAGCAAGAACCACTGCTGTCATTGCTTCGGCAATGGGAATAAAACGGGGCAGCAGGCAGGGGTCGTGCCGGCCTTTGGTTGAAATCGTGGCCTTTTCTCCGCCTGTTGTTACAGTCGTCTGTTCCTGAGCGATAGAACTGGTGGGTTTTACGGCACAGCGAATGATAATCGGCATACCGCTGGAGATACCACCCAGTATGCCCCCATGATGGTTGGTGTGCGTTAAGATCTTATTCCCTTTTTTATAAAACAGATCATTGTGTTCAGTACCGCGTAATTGGGCTGCCTTAAACCCGGAACCAAACTCCACGCCCGTAACCGCCGGTAAACTGAACATAGCTTTTCCAAGATCTGCTTTCAATTTATCAAATACCGGTTCACCCCATCCGACCGGAATACCGGTAGCTACAATTTCGGCAATGCCTCCTATTGAATCGCGCTGCGACCGAACTTTATCGATCAGATCGATCATTTTTTTCGCAGCTTGCGGATCAGGGCAACGAACTATATTAGCTTCAACATCTGCCCGGGATACTTTCTCGGGGTGGTTTATTTTTGCAACAATATCTCCGACCTGCTTTACGAACCCGTTGATCTGAACGCGGAATCCTAAATGTGCTAAAACTTTTCGTGCCACTGTTCCGGCAACAACCCGTGTTACAGTTTCCCTGGCGCTGGAGCGACCTCCGCCGCGATAGTCGCGCCGGCCGTATTTGGCATCGAAGGTATAATCAGCATGGCCGGGTCGGTAAACATCCCTTATGGCGAGGTAATCGGAAGAACGCGAATCCCGGTTGGCAATCATAATCGCCAGAGCGGTCCCGGTGGTCTTCCCGTCAAAGATCCCGGCCAGAATTTGCGGTGTGTCGGGTTCCTTGCGTTGTGTCGTGATCCGGGACTGTCCGGGCCGGCGACGGTCAAGATCCGGTTTAAAGTCATCCAGAGCCAACGGGATTCCCGCCGGAACACCATCTATGATTACCAGGTTTGCAGGTCCGTGACTTTCACCGGCCGTAGTGATGCGAAAGCTCTGTCCAAAGCTGTTACCCGACATGAAATTTAATCCTTATGATCCCGGTGCAGAATAAAAAGTGTGTAATCATCAACCGGCGAAGTCCCCTGGTAAAATGTAGCCAGCTCATCCTGTACCTTTTTTAATATCTGATCTGCCGGTTGTCCTTTTAAAGATTTCAATATCTCGATGAAGGAATTTTCCCCAAAGGTTTTCATCGCTTTACCGTCAAGACTGATCTCCCGGGCGGCTTCGATAACACCATCGGTATAAAAAACCAATGTATCGCCAAAATCGATCTTAACAGTAACTTCCTTCAGGGACTTTTTAAAAGTCGCTACCGTCCGCGTAAGACCAATACCAAGACCGTCACTTTCAATCTCGCGGATTTCCTTTTCTTTTTGCGCCGGGATAAGAACGGGTGGTGTATGCCCGGCGCGGATGAATTTTACGAAATTCTGCCGGTAATCCAAAATACCTATGATCGCGGTGATAAAGATCTGACGGTCAATGATTTGATTGGCAAAATAATCGTTCAGGCGTTTGGCAATCTCGGCAGGATCATCGGTAAACTGTGGAGAAAAGCGCAACAGGCTGATAAATTGTGCCATATAAAAGGCCGCCGAAGATCCTTTTCCGGAAACATCACCAATGGTAAACAGGTACCGATTCCTGTCCAGGGGAAGTATATCATAAAAATCTCCGCCGATCTCATTGGCGGTGGTAAGTGAGGCGGCAATCTGATAGCCACGCACAGAAGGTAAACCGGAGGGCAGAAGACTCTGCTGAACCTGACGGGCGATCTTCAGTTCGTGGTCAAGACGATCACGATCCCGGGCATCGGCAATGGTTTTTTTCAGTTTCTCGCCCATTTCGTTGAAATGCCCGGCCAGCTCGACAAATTCATCTTCACCGCTGATATTAAACTTATAATCAAGATTACCGGTGGCGATCTGCCGGATACCGCGCTTAAGTATTTCAAATTTTTGTACAACCAGGCTGTGTATATCCGTCCCGAATTTGCCCAGCCGACCAATGACAAAAATATTCAGCAGGAAATACAGGATCACAAGCGCCATAAAAATCCTGAACATGGCAGAATCTGCAAAGGAAAATGTGGGTCGGACATAAACATCAAAGGCAAAAAAAGGATCCTGGCCAATGCGGGCATCCAGTACCGGAATAAATACCCGCCCGGCAACCCACTGGTCGTTCCCGAATATGATAACCACACTTTCAGAACTATCCCGGCTTGTTTTTTCGATCGGAGCCGAAATGGTCCAGGATTCATTGAGCGATAAAAATCCGAAGGGATAGATTCTGATCGAGTTGTTTTGCTGGATAAGATTGAATTCATATATAAAATTTTGCCATTCCCGCGGACGAAAAGGATACATGATCACACCGGATCCGGCGATAACGGACAGTTCCTGTGAAAGGGTATGTGCAAACTGTTTGTCCAGCGGAAAAAAGTACAGGTCGTCTTCCCGGGCATTGAGTAAAAAATAATCCTGTGCTGCGATCTGGTAATTTTCAATTGGATTTTCTCTGGCCAGTTTAATAACTGAATATTCCGGCAAATTTGCCGACAATTCATTGGGCAAATATCCGGGAATGATGACCGGTGCGCCGATCCGTGATCTGCTGATATGATAATACCGATCAGTATCTCCTCGTTCACCTGAGATATAAGCGTCAGCAATATGCATAATGCTTTTTTTTACATTTTCAGCCTGCCATCCGGCAACAAAAAAGAAAAATATAGTGATCAGAAAAATGAACTGTATAAACTGCGGGATACTGGATTGGAAAAGACTGGCAATACGAAGTTTCCGGGCAAGACTGGCGTGATTGTAAATCAGAACGGCTGGTATCTTGATCACCAATGCCAGGAAATAAAGTTTGATCAGTAAATGGACGTAGAACGGGATGACATACCAGGTGGTGATTTGGCGGAAGTCAATTTCATCGAATCGTGCAAAACCGGACGGATCATCAATCAGACTGAAAATCAACAAAGATATGAAGAAATATATCCACAATTCCCGGTGACTCAGATTTTCGAGCCAGGTGGTTTTATTCAGCAGCGCAAGAAGAATGATGGTCACCAACAGATAATAATACAGCTTCTCATATTCACCGAGCAGGAAAAACGCCAGCCAGCCGAGAAAAAAATAAAACACCAGCGTACGCTGATGATATGGAAAACCCCCCGGTGTATCACTCAACAAAAGGTCGCGGTTTATCGGATGATTAATGATGAATAAAAGCCCCAGTAAGTAGATCAGCAGCGCCTGGAATATATCGGATAAAGGATCGAGCCCCATGGTCGTTGCATTCAGAAGGCGATAATTAAGATAGAAATAAGCGGGCAAATATATCAGGAGGATCAGCGCCAGCAGGTATTCGGTGCGCAGACGCAATGATCCAAGTAAGTACCGGTTGCTGCGGAACCAGAAATATGCATTAAAGAGGAGCCAGACGGATTTCCAGTTGGTATCGGTTTCAACCGCGATAAAGAACAGATAAAATGATACCAGCCATCCGCCCAGTAAAAAAGCCAGTTTTCCCGGTTTTAGCTGATCCAGTTTAATATCTTGGAGGGCCTTTCTGGACCAGGCCCGCCAGAAGTTCGCTTGGTCTGTCATATGGGCATCATGTTTAGGATATTTTAATATACGGGAAATAAACATAATGTTCCGAAAAAATCTCCGGCGCAGCGGCAAGTCTTTTTGCATCATGGACTGGTAATTACTAATTTGCGGTTGCCGACTCAGGGGAAAATATAAATGCCGTGGAAGGTACTTATTACAAGGAAAATACCTGATGCAGGTCTAGAGGTTCTCAGAAAAAACAACCTGCAGATTGAAATTTTGGAACCTGGAAAAGATAACAAAGATATCATTCTGCAGAGTAAGATCGGGGAAGCGGATGCTTTACTCTGCCTGCTGACGGATACAATTACCAGTGATCTGGTCGGTCGTGCGCAGCGGCTTAAAATTATTGCCAATTATGCTGTCGGATATAATAATATTGATGTGCCTGCCTGCAGCCGGATGGGAATAGCCGTGACGAACACCCCTGGTGTCCTGACAGAGGCCACGGCGGATATGGCAATGACCTTGATGCTGTCGGCAGCAAAACGGATTGTCGAAGCAGATGCTTTTACCCGCAAAGGATTGTTCATCGGCTGGGAACCGATGCTCTTGCTCGGTGCTGATCTCAGCGGCAAGACCCTGGGCATTGTCGGAGCAGGCAGAATCGGTCGGGCTGTAGCAAAACGTGCCGCCGGTTTTGATATGCAGATCCTGTATACCGATCGCGACCGGGTGGAACAGATTGAGAGCGATTTCGGTGCTCAGGCAGTTGATCTTGAAACACTGCTTCGTCAGTCTGATTTTGTCAGCTTACATGTCCCCCTGGATGACACAACCCATCATATGATCAATGCGGAGCGATTATCTTTGATGAAGCCGGGGGCTTATTTGATCAATACCGCACGCGGACCGGTGATTGATGAAAGTGCCTTATACCATGCGCTTAAGAATAATGCCCTGGCCGGCGCGGGATTGGATGTGTATGAAAATGAACCGAAAATAACACCCGGATTGACCGATCTGCCAAATGTGGTTTTGCTTCCGCATATTGCCAGTGCGACGGTGGAAACACGTAATAAAATGGCAAGGATAGCTGCTGAGAATATTGTTGCGATGTATGATAATCAACGCCCCCCTAACCTGATAAACCCGGAAAGTCTGGAAAAAGGAAAACACGTTGCCACTTGACCTCGAAAAACTGTATCGGATGATTTACCGCAGCCGATATTTTGAACTGGTTGTGGCCGATCTCTGGCAGCAGGGCCTGATCTCAGGGGAAATGCACCTCTCGATGGGAGAAGAAGCGATCTGTGCCGGGATCAATGACCATTTAAAGGAAGGTGATGCGCTGGCCCTTGATCATCGGGGTACGGCACCCTTATTAATGCGGGGCGTGGAACCGGTTTCTCTTCTGAAGGAATTTCTCGGGAAGCCGGACGGTCTTTGCCGGGGCCAGGGCGGTCATATGCATCTGTTCGAACCCGGTCTCCTGACGGCCTCTTCGGGGATCGTCGGGGCGGCCGGCCCCGCAGCTGCAGGATTTGCACTGGCATCAAAATATCTGCGCAAGGGTAATATTGCGGTAAGTTATTTTGGCGAAGGTGCGGTCAATCAGGGGATGCTGATGGAGTCATTCAATCTGGCTGTTGCCTGGCGATTACCAGTCCTATTTGTCTGTAAGGACAACCGGTGGTCAATTACCACAGAGTCGGAATCGGTTACGGGTGGAAAGATCATTGACCGGGTGCGTTCATTTGGTATTTCCGGAGAGGTAATCGATGGAAGTTCCGTGGCCGAGGTATGGGAATCTGCCGGTAAGGCGATTGATCAAATACGCCGGCGAAATGTTCCCGCATTTATCCAGGCCCGCTGTGTACATCTGGAAGGGCATTTTCTGGGAGATCCACTGATCGAAATAGGGAGAAAGCCACTAAAAAAAATCAAACATCTGGGTGGTCCGCTGATAAAGTCGGTATTAAATCCGACCGGTGGTAAAGTAAAGGACAGATATATTGCGATACAAGCCCTCGGATCGGTCATGATCGAACATATGCGACCAAATGTTCTCAGTAAAATGGATCCGGTTAAAATCCTGAAAGAAAAATTGTCTCTTACAATGAGCGATATCAGGACAATGGAAGATGAAATAAAAAAGGAAATAGATGCAGCTGTTGCCCGAGCAACAGCCTGAAATATAAATAATATGGGACAAAAATCTTTTACTCAGGCCATAGAAGATGCGGTAGCCGCCGCCATGAAAAAGGATCCCAGGATCATAATCATGGGGGAAGATGTTCAGTTGATCCGTTTAAATCTTACCGCGCGATTTGGTACGGACCGGGTTCTGGCGGCGCCGATCAGCGAAGCAGCATTCCTGGGAGCAGCAATCCATGCAGCGATGGCCGGGATGCGTCCCATCGCTGAAATCATGATTGTGGATTTTATTGCCGTTGCCATGGATGCCCTGTTGAACCATGCGGCAAAAATCAGCTATTTCTCTGGCGACAGATGGCATGTTCCGCTGGTCATCCGGGCTGCATGCGGTGGTGGATACGGTGATGGCGGGCAGCATATGCAAAGCCTCTGGGGATGGCTGGCGCACATTCCGGGAATATCTGTGGTTGTGCCATCAAATCCGGAGGATGCGGCCGGGTTGATGCTTAGTGCGATTGACCATGACGATCCCGTTGTTTATCTGGAGCATAAATTGCTGGCAGATTACTGGCTGGAATTCATGGGAAAAGGCGGGCGAAGCACGGTTCAATATGATGTCCCCGAAAAAGGTGCCTTTGGCACAGTCAGCGGTTCACCGGAAAAGGTTCCACTGGGAAAAGCCCGGTTAACCCGGAACGGATCGGATCTGACCATCGTCTCAGTCGGTGTGGGCGTTCACCGGGCAGAAGAGGCGGCCATGATTCTGTCCGCTGAATCTGTTGAGTGTGAAATCATCGATCTGCGATCGGTTGTTCCGCTGGATGAAAAAATGATTTGTGAATCGGTAAAAAAAACCGGTCGTCTGCTGGTCGTTGATGAGGATTATCTGCGATTCGGGTTAACCGGTGAAATCGCTGCGGTCTGTCTTGAATACGGAATGCACTTTCAATATGATCGTGTTGCGACAGAGACGACAATACCTTATGATCATCGGCGAGAACTGGAGACACTGCCAAACCCGGAACGTATTTGCCGCGCGGCCCGCAAACTGACCGGGATCGATGGGGTGTGAAACGAAATCAATGAAAATTCTTGAACTGTGTCTTTCACCGGACTTTGGCGGATTAGAATTATATATGCGGGACTTTTCAATCTGGCTGAACAACCGAAAGGATCTATCTCTGCATCTGGTATTGCGTGTAAATTCACGACTGGCTGACGCTCTGAAGGATCTGAATGTTCCAACCCTATATTTCCGGAAAACGTTACCCTGGTTGCCTCTTTTGCCTGCCCGACAGCTCGCCAGATTTATTGAGGAGAATCAGATCGATATTGTACATGTCCATTGGAAAGACGATCTGATTGTTACTGCGCTGGCTAAAAAAATGAGTGATCATCCGTTTGTATTTACCCACACCCGTCAGATGATGGTCCCCGGCAAAAAGCGGGATCCTTATCACTGGTTTATTTATCGAACCCTTGACCGCTTTATCGCGATCACCAAGCAGATCGAACAACAGGCACGCGAAAACCTGCACCTGCCGGCCCAAAAGATTGCCCAGATTTATTACGGTGTGCGCCCGGCAACGAAACTGACACCGGAAAGAATAAAGCAGATCAGACAAGCTTATGGTATCGGGTCAAATTTTACCGTCGGATTGATGGGGCGGATCGACTGGTATAAAGCACAGTATCTTTTAATAGAGGCCATGGCGATACTGAAAAACAAAAGTATTGATGTTGACGGTGTGATTGTCGGCCATGCGATGAATGAGAATTATCTGGTTGAACTGAAACAAAGAGCGTTTAAAGCCGGGGTATCGGATCGTCTCCGCTTTATCGACTTTACCGATAAGCCGCATGAATTGATGCAGTGTTTCGATGTTCTTATTCTCACCACCCATGTAGAGACTTTTGGCCTGGTGCTTGTGGAAGCGATGTCACTGGGTATACCGGTGATCGGAAGCAATGCCGGCGGTGTTCTGGAAATAATCGATCATGAAAAAACCGGTCTGCTTTTTAAGACCAAAAATGCCGGTTCTCTGGCCGATGCTATTGCGCGGATGGCGCTGGACCCTGAATTACGCCGGCGTCTCGCAAAAGCCGGGTCGGAAAAAGCAAAACGTGAATATGATACCGACCAGCAGCATCAAAAAGTACTCTCCCTTATGATTGAAACTGCCAAACGGTCTCATGGAGAAGTATAGATATGGGTATAGCTGCTGATATTGTCATAATTGTTCTGGTTGGTCTGGCTGGTGCCTATTTGGCTAATCTGGTAAAACAGCCTTTGATACTGGGGTATATCCTGGCCGGTGTATTGATTGGCCCCTACATGGGCGTAATTCCGGTCTCCGATATCCATGATATCGAAATGCTGGCTGAGATCGGTGTCGCGCTGCTCCTTTTTGCCCTGGGTCTGGAATTCTCTTTCAGCGAGTTGAGGTCGGTCCGGAATATAGCGCTTTTTGGAACACCCATCCAAATGATCCTCACCATTCTATACGGTTATTTTATCGGACAGATGTTTGGCTGGGACTGGAAAACGTCACTCTGGCTGGGTGCCCTGATATCCCTCTCCAGCACGATGGTCGTTCTTAAGACCCTGATGAGCAGAGGGCTGCTGGGGACACTATCCAGTCGTGTTATGATCGGCATGCTGATCGTTCAGGATCTGGCGATTGTACCGTTAATGATCATTTTGCCCCAGTTGAATGATATCAAAGCAGGATTACCGGTGCTGGGATTTGCCTTTCTTAAAGCGGCTATTTTCCTGATTTTGATCATTTTCCTGGGTACAAAATTAATACCTGCGATGATGAAATATATCATGCGCTGGAACTCGCGGGAATTTTTTCTACTGACAATTACGGCCCTGGGACTTGGCGTTGGTTATGGGACACACCTGTTCGGATTGTCCTTTGCCCTTGGGGCATTTGTTGTGGGAATGGTACTGAGTGAATCCGATTACGGATATCAGGCCCTGAGTGATATTATTCCGCTGCGGGATATTTTCGGATTGCTCTTTTTCACATCCGTGGGTATGCTTCTGGATGTTTCCTTTCTTATCTCCCATATAAAAATCATTGTGATCCTGATATTGCTGGTGATCTTTGGCAAAGGCCTTATTTTTGCCTCTATCAGCCGATTGTTCGGATATGGGAATATTATTCCGCTTGCCGTCGCGCTCGGACTGTTTCAGGTGGGGGAGTTTTCTTTTGTCCTGGCACGGGTTGGTCTGAATACCAACTCGATCGATACTGAATTATACTCTTTGCTGCTCACAACAGCCATTGTAACCATGTTCATTACACCGTTTTTATCGGGCCTGGCAAGATCCTTTTACCGTTTGAAAAAATATCTGCCTCAACGTGAACTCCTGGAAACCTTGAATATTCCTGAGACAGGATTGAAAGACCATATCGTAATTGCCGGAGGGGGAGAGGTTGGCGGTAATCTTGCTAGGATTATGCAGCGTCTGGATCTCAAATATGTAATTGTCGAGTTGGACCACCATCGGGTAGAGCAAGCAAAAAAAGAAGGCTTTGCGATCATCTACGGCGATGCCGCTCAACCGGTGGTTCTGGAGGCGGCCAGGATCCGCGACGCAAGGTTATTGATCATTACCACACCTTCGGCAGTGATTTCGGGTTCCATCGTCGATCATGTCCGGACCATAAATAAAAATCTCAGTATTGTCGCCCGGGCGATCAACCGAGAACACATGCAAGCCCTGCATGAAAAGGGGGTATACGAAGTGGTCCAACCTGATTTTGAAGTCAGTCTTGAGCTGATCCGTCAGGTGCTGATCCATCTCAATACACCGCTGCGTAAGATTAACGATTTTGCCGATATTGTTCATAAAGAACTATATGCGCCGTTATATAATTCGGAGCAGCACTACAGCACGATCGCAAAGCTGAAAAGTGTCTCAAGAGGGCTGGATCTGCGCTGGTTTAATGTTCCGGAAGACAGCCACTTTATCGGAAAGAGTATCGGCAGGCTCCATGTAAGGGGGGAAACCGGCGTATCGATCGTAGCTATTATCCGGGATGATCAGTTCTTTCCCAATCCGGAGACGGATTTTGTATTCCAAAAAACTGATCTGGTTGGGGTGATCGGAGAATACGGTCAGCTGGAAAAGTTTAAGAATTATATGGCGATTTCTTCCTCAAATCCATCCTTAGCCTGAGCTGACCGGTGCATTGAAACGGAGGATACGGAAAACCTGCTTAAATTATCTGCATCAGAGACTTCTGAAAAAGGTATTCATAATAAGACAATTTGTCACCTTCAATTCCATTCAAGGTCTATTTAAAGGATTCTGGTAAAAAACCGGCCCTGGCGGCCGGCAAGGGTTCAGAATGACATTTTGGTTGATATTAACATTTTTCAGAAACCTCTATATTATAAATTACAATTCAGATGTGTTTTAGTGTTTTCAGCCTCCCCGGAGATATTGACCTCAATACCTAAAGTTAAAAACACCCTGTTTTTCCGTGTAATTACGCGGTGAACGAATTAAGACGATAAAATGGATGTTTATTATTGATCGATTTTTTCGAGAATTCTCCGGAGATGTTCCTCGTAAGCAGGGAGGTTCCCATCAGACTGTTTCCGTCCTTTTTCTATCGCGATCCGGTATTGCTCGGCTGCTTCAGCCAGCAGGCCGGCAGCTTCGAGTCCTTCACCCAGACTGTCATAAACATTTGGTGATTCCGGATATAATTCGACGTTGTAGCGAAACATCCGCAGCGCCTCGGCGATCGGGCCATCGGCGACGGTCTGGTAGGCGAGAATGTTAAGCTGGGTTTCCGGAACGGTTTGCTCATAACCATAATGTGTGGAAAATCTCTCATAATGGGCAATTACCGAATCCAGACCACCTCTGGTCAGAGAATCCGGAATCGGCCATTTGTTAAAAATATAGGACAAACCATCCGGAACAGCCCGCAGCGGAGATGAATCGTGATATTCGTCCGGATAATGCTGCAGTTTCCAGGAAAGACCTTTTGACGAAGAAACCGGTAACTGTTTTTGCAATCTGATCAGAGCTTCTTCATATCCCGGTTCGTTACCAATGGAAAGATACAGAAAGCGGTTCCCGGGATAGTAGGGAATGTTGTCTCTCCTTTCGATCATCTTCAGCAGAAAAAAATCATTGTACATCAGATAGGGACTGATCGCAATGTAACCCTGAAAGAGATCGCCATGCTTGAGCAACTGATACAGGGTAAACATTCCGCAAAGGGAATGTCCTATCAGGATCCTGAAGGGCACGGTCCGGAAATTCTGGTCAATATTGGGCAGCAATTCATTACGCAGGAAAGCGATAAATTTCTCAGCCCCGCCGCTGGTCGGAACTTCAAGGGATTTTGTGGGTGTGAAATCCCGGTTACGGTCCGTATTGGGAATACCGACAACGATCATTTGCGGAATACGTCCCACACCGGCCAGGAAACGTGCAGAGCCGATCGTATGCAGAAAATGCTGTTCCCCGTCCAGCAATATAATCACCGGATATCTTTCACTGGTAAGATTATACCTCGGGGGCAGATAAACATCTATGGGACGTTCTTCATCGAGAATTTTTGAAGCGAACGGTATTGTCCGGGCGACGGTGATGTTTGATCCGCTTCGCTGCCCATATGCAGCACTCAGAAATAAAACGCAAAAAATCAGAATTTTAGAATACATAATACAGAACCTTCATCCTTAAATTATCTGGCTTTTAGCGGAAAATTTATGCTCAAAATGGTCTGGGCTGCTAAAATAATCAATATAAAGGTAAATATCCAAACAGGGAGAAACAAACATTCAGACTTGATCCGTTAAATAACAGCCGGATCAACTTACGTAATATTCAGCGATCCAATAATAGTTAAGTTGAGAAACCTGGAGTATTCCGGTATATGGTCGAAGCAGATCGTGAAGTAGATCGGGCGTGGTAAAGTTTTTGAGGACTTCATGGGTTGATCCGTTTCCCAATAAACGTTGCTGATATGTATTTCCAAATTTGTCTGTTCTGGAAATCGGGGTGCTGCTGCCTTCAACAAATATATTATCGATCATTACAACGCGGGCTTCTGGTTTCAACTTTGCATGAAATAATTTAAGAAATTTGCCGATATCCTGCAGTGGAATATGAGACCACCAGAATCCGTGAAATGCATCAGTCATCTTTTGTTGAAGGTTGGTAAGTGAAAAAGCATCGGATTCGAGGAAAGTTACCGGACACGATCCGTAGTTCTTTCGGCGGGCAATTTCAAGAGTTTCGTTGTTTACATCGGTCGCGAGTATGCTTTTTGCTGATTTTGCGATGTGAGCAGTCCAATATCCCGTACCACAAGCGATCTCAAGTACATCTTTTCCGGTAAAGGACTGATTAAGGATCTCCTTGAGGATCGAGAGGTCTTCCTGCCGCTCTGGTTTTTCATAGATGGATTCATATTCGGAAGCGCGCTGTGCGTAATAGACAGAGAGATTTTGCATTATATTTCTCATTGTCCCCGGATATTGGATTAAGGATCTTGTAGGATAGGAGACTTTTGAAAAAAGTTAATATCAGCTAAAATGTCATTCTGAAACCTGGCCTGCCGCCAGGGCAGGCTAGCCTGAAAATCCTTCGGACAGGGCGATATTTTGTCTTATCAATAACATATTTTTCAGAAGTCCCTTATAGCCAGAACGGACTTTGTTATATTTATCAGGGTATGCTGACAGAATTGATGAGACTCATAGTTTGTTTTCCGCGTGAACAGGTGTAAGTACAGATCCTAATAAAAAGCCCCGGTTATTTTCTGCTGTTTGACAGATAAATAACCAGGGTTAAATTTTGATCATTAATCTGATTGATCGTTATTTCATCTTTTCCCATTCTGCGATGGCTTCCTGGTTGAACTTGACATACTGCTGATTACCGGCGGCTTCCGCCTGCTTCATGCCTTCCCGAGCTGTGGCAATCGCACCGGCATAATCGCCTAATCCGGCCTGGATCTGTGACTTGAGCCGGGTGTTCCAATAAGCGTCCCCTTTCAATTCAAGGGATTTGTTGATCCATTCAAGTGCCTTGTTGAGATCTTTTTTATTGTCAAAGTAATACCGGGCGGCAGCTCCGTATACACCGGCATCATCCGCCGGCGGATCCTTCATGATTTCGTTGATCTGCTTCATCACCTGTCCATCGGTATCGGTTTCCATTTTGAAGGACACAGCCGTCCGGTCCCATTCCAATACAATATCGGCGGAGTTATCGGTTACATTGGCAACCGTTATGGTAAACCGCTCAACAGGTTCGGTCAGATCTTTTGCCTCGACTGTGAATCGGGTGAGATCATCCTCTTTTTTATAATTACTGGTGCCTGGCCCGATATCTTTACTGATAATGATCTCCCATGCACTGGATCCGGGGATGGTAAACAGCGCATATTCACCGGCCGGCACAGGATTGCCGTTGAGTGTTACATCATCGGTGAATTTAAGGGTGGTAGACATGTTAGCGCCGGTGCGCCACAATTCATCATAGGGGACAAGACCTCCAAAAATTTCCCGTCCTTTGATACCGGGACGTGAATAAGAAACCGTAACTTCCATGACACCTACTGCCTGGGTCAAGGTTGACTTGGGACTGGGTGCCGGGGTTTGCAATTTCTGGGCAGCTGCTGAATCAGGGATAAGACTGATTGCCGCAACGGCCATTAAAATGATCATACCTGTGATACGCATAAATAACTCCTCTTCAAATTTAATTTTTCCAGAGGTGTAAACTGGAAACCGGGCCTGAATATTTCGGAAGACCATGAGAAGAATTTAAGGCAGTTCAATCCGTCAGAGAAGAAAAATCAATTTTTTCTTCCGGATCAATATATTTCCTGCCGGACCGAAGCTCAAAGTGTAAATGAGGTCCTGTCGACAAACCGGAACTGCCGACGCGACCGATAATTGTTGTGCTGGTGACAGGAGTATCTTGATGGATCAAAATTTCAGACAGCTGTGAATAAAATGTGCCAAAACTGTCCGTATGCGCAATGATAATAAAATTTCCAGATTTTTCCTGATATCCGGTCTCTGTCACAATCCCCGGGGCAGATGCATATACAGCTATACCGCTCTTTGCGGCGATATCGATCCCCCGGTGAAAAACCTTTTTCCCGGTTATCGGGTGTATACGATCTCCATAACGGCTGGAGACATGTCCTTCATGTATCGGGAGGTTAAAATCAGTTGCCGGACCACGGGCCTGTATATTACCAAAAAGGAATAGAAAAAGTGTAATCATCGGGATGATTATCAGAAAACGCAATCTGTGAATCGACGGTGTACTTTTCTGTGAAATCATCATAATTCTCCTTTTCAGAATTCCACGCGAAAATCCATGGGCTAAATTTGAAAAATGAGTAAATCCGGTTGCATGTCGCACGATTATTTCCTGATAGATTATTTTATCTATACCGGTGCTCAGGGCATACTTATCGGCAAGATGCTCATGAATTTCACGGATTGATGTACAATAAATCCATATGACCGGGCAAAACCACAGAACAAGTCTGGCCAGCTCACTGATCATAATATCTATACTGTGTTTTTCACGAATATGCCCTGTTTCATGGAGTAGTATATAATTATAATCGGCATGCCTGAAATGGGCCGGATTGAGATAAATATGATTCATGAATGAAAAAGGGGTGGTAATAATTCTTGAAATAACAACACGTATCCGGCTAGACAGAATATACCTGCGATCTGCTGATATTAAAGAAAGACGTATCAGACGAATACCCAGAATTCCACCGAGAATAAATATCGGGATCAGGTAGAGCAATAACAGACTTAAATTGAACGCCTCACCAGAAGCAAAAGTGGTTGCAGTTTCCTGAGCGGAAGGAGGTGAAAAGACCCAGGCGAAAGTGCGCACAGGCAGGAGTACTTTCTGAACTTCGGGAATCGAAATGTGGATCAGAGGAAGGGTAAATGAAATAACCAGGACCGATAACAGGAAAATACGCTGTAACCTGAAGAAAGAATTATTTCTCAGCAGGAGCAGGTAAATGCCAAAAAGTACCGAGAATACGAGACTGACACGTAAGAGATAGACCAGCCAGCTATCCATTTTTTCTCTGCGCCTTTATTTTTTGTATGATTTCCTCCAGATCTTGCGGGTCCAGTTGATCCTCCCGGGCAAAAAATGATACGAGCTCACGATGGGAATTTTCAAAATAATCCCGCAGGATAGCCCGCATATATTGCCGGGTGTAGTTCAGTTTGTCGATGCGGGGGTAGTACTCGTGGGTATTCCCGAATACGCGGTGCTCGACAAACCCCTTGGTCTCAAGGATCCTTATGATCGTTGAAACCGTGTTGTAGGAGGGCTTTGGCGCCGGGATCTCTTTGAGAATATCTTTAACAAATCCTTTACCGAGCCGCCAGAGGATTTGCATAATTTCTTCTTCTTTTTGGGTCAGGCGTTTCATGACACAAAGATATAACTAAAACATTAGTTTGTCAACTAAAAAATTAGTTATAATATTTGAAAGAATTTATTGACGATCAGCAGATCATATCGTCAAGGCGAAAAAATCTGGGTATTGTTTTCCATAACATATATAATCTTAAGGCAATAATTTTTACAGAGCATTGTTTACGATACTTTGAGCTTCTTCCAGAATCAGTTCTAAATGGTCTTTATTTCTGAAACTTTCCGCATAGATCTTATAGATATCTTCCGTTCCTGAAGGACGGGCGGCAAACCAACCATTTTCAGTAACCACTTTCAGCCCACCGATCGGGGCATCGTTTCCGGGCGCGCGGGTAAGTTTTTGCAGGATCCTTTCACCTGCAAGCATTTCCGCGCTGACCATCTCCGGGGCAAGAGACTTTAAGGCCTCCTTTTGTTTACTCGTGGCGGGTGCATCGCGTCTTTCATAAACCGGGTCTCCGAATTTTGTGGTCAGCTGTAAATAATGTTCGGAGGGATCTTTTCCGGTGCGGGCGGTGATCTCAGCAGCCAGAAGATCCATGATAAAGCCGTCCTTGTCGGTTGTCCAGACCTTACCGTTCCGTCGTAAAAAAGCAGCACCGGCACTTTCTTCCCCGCCAAAGCCATAGTTACTTTTCAACAATCCGTCTGCAAACCATTTAAAACCGACCGGGACTTCTGCCAGCCTTCGATGCAGAGAAACTGCCACCCGGTCGATCATGGAGCTGGATACCAGGGTCTTTCCGATCATGGCCTGATCTGGCCACTCATCTCGGTTCTGAAAAAGATACCAGATTGCCACAGCCAGAAAATGATTAGGATTCATCAGACCACCACTACGGGTGACAATCCCATGCCGGTCATAATCGGGGTCATTTCCAAACGCTATATCAAATCGTTCTTTCATATTGATCAAACCGGCCATGGCATAGGGTGAACTGCAATCCATCCGTATCTTGCCGTCTTTATCATACGTCATAAATCCGAAGGTTGGATCAACCCGCCGGTTAACCACTTCGAGGTTGAGATTGTATGTATCAGCGATAGGTTCCCAGAAAGCAATTCCCGAGCCTCCCATCGGATCCACCCCAATTTTTAGATCAGCATTTGCAACAGCCTCCATATCGATAATATTTTTAAGATCATCAACATAGGGGGTAATATAATCACTTGAATTCACATATTCTGATGCCAAAGCTTTCTGCAAAGAGATTCTTTTTACACCGGAAGGTCCCTTCCTGAGCAGAATGTTTGCCCGGTTTTCAATCGCACCGGTAATTTGTGTATCGGCGGGTCCGCCGGTGGGAGGATTATACTTGAAACCGCCGTCTTCCGGTGGATTATGACTGGGCGTGATCACGACCCCGTCTGCCGGTTGATCAGGATGTTGTGCATTATAAGTCAAAATAGCATGTGAAATAACGGGAGTTGGCGTATAGCCGCCATCCTTATGGATTATCACATATACCTGATTTGCGGCAAAGACCTCAAGAGCGGTTGCGTGCGCCGGTTCAGACAACCCGTGGGTATCCATGCCGAGGAATAAAGGTCCCTGAATTTTTTGTGTTTTCCGGTATTCACAAAGTGCCTGGGTTATGGCCAGAATATGCGCTTCATTGAAAGTTGTATCGAATGAATTTCCCCGGTGTCCTGAAGTTCCGAAGCTTACCAGCTGTTCTGAATTTCCCGGATCAGGTTGCTGGGTATAATAGGTGGAAATCAATTTAGGGATATTGATCAGTTTTTCAGGATCGGCCGGTTTTCCAGCGAGTTTATTCAATGACATTATTCCTCCGGTTACTTTTAAAATGTCCAACAAAACTAAAGAGATCTATATACTTTTTCCAGTAAATACTAAAATTGACGGCTAAAGAATATCTTCGGAATTTTAAATTTATTCCGGTTGTATAATTGTTTAAATTAATAACTCTATATTAAAATACTCGGACATTATGACAAAACAGAAAGAACAGACCCGGGCACAGATTGAAGACAGATATAAATGGCAATTGGAGGATTTATATCCGACTGTTTCAGCCTGGCGGAAGGCAAAAAAATCTGTCGAAAGCAGAATGACAGGACTTGACCAGTTTCAGGGAGAACTTACCAAAAATGCTGCAAATTTCCTGCGCGGACTGGTATTTTATCACCAGCTCGAAATGGAATTACTGAAATTATATGCCTATGCAATGATGCTTTCCGATCAGGATACACGGGAATCTTTACCGCTGGGGATGAAACAGGAAATGATGCAGCTGGAAACCAATCTGAAAAGTGCGGCTTCATTCTTGGAACCCGAGATCCTGGCGCTTCAAACTGAAAAGCTCGGAAAATTCTTTTTGCAGGAGCCGGATCTGAATATTTACCGTCAGGCCATTGACGATGTGTTCCGGCGAAGGTCTCATACACTTACACCGGCAGAAGAAAAGCTGATTGCCCAGGCGGGACTCATGTCGGATACGGCCCATGAAAGTTTTAACATCCTCAGCAATGCAGATCTGCCCTATCCAACTGTGGAATTATCGGATGGTGAATCCGTAAAACTCGATCCCACGCACTATGCACTTTACCGGATCAGTCCGGTCAGGGAGGATCGTAAGCGGGTATTTGAATCATTTTTTTCGGTATTGAAAGTGTTTAGCCGGACATTCGGTACGCAGTTGTATGGCGAGATAAAAAAGAATGTCTTTTATAAAAATGCACGCAACTATAAGAGCTGTCTGGAAAGCGCACTTGACCGCAATAACATACCGGTCCCGGTATACGAAACACTGATTGACAGTGTGAACCGGAATTTTGACACCTTGCATCGTTATTTTGATTTGCGCCGAAAAATGTTGGATCTGGATCAATTGGAATTCTATGATACCTATCCTTCACTGGTCAAAGAGATCGACCGTACTTATACTTATGATGAAGCAAAAGCCCTCATCAGGGAATCCCTTAGTGTTCTCGGAACGGAATATATGAGCGCTTTGGAGAAGTCTTTTACCAATCGCTGGATTGATGTCTTTCCGACGCCCGGCAAAAAATCCGGGGCTTATATGGAAGGGATTGCCTACGACACTCATCCCTATATTCTGATGAATTACAAGAACCGCTATTCCGATGTCAGTACGTTAACTCATGAACTTGGCCACGCCATGCACAGTTATTTTTCCAATAAGTATCAGCCGTATGTAAATTCCCAGTATCCGATATTCCTGGCCGAGGTTGCCTCTACCGTTAACGAAGCCCTGTTAATGGCCAATATGCTTAAGAATACGACAACTCCGGAGATCCGCCTGTCATTGCTTGGAGATGCCCTGGAAGGCTTTCGGGGAACACTTTTCCGGCAAACACAATTTGCAGAATATGAACGGGCGATCCATGAGAAGGTTGAAGCGGGGGATGCAATTACCGGAGACCAGTTTACGGAAATCTATCTGGAGATCTTCAGAAAATATTACGGTCACGAAAAAGGCATCATGCACATAGCCGATCTGTATGGTATGGAATGGGCGTATATTCCCCATTTTTATTACAATTTTTATGTATACCAGTACAGCACCTCGTTTACAGCTGCTCAGGCCATCGCAGAAAAGATCCTTTCCGGTGACCGGCAGATTATTCCACACTATATTCAGTTTCTTTCAAGCGGGCGCTCGGATTATGCGATCCCGACGCTAAAAAAACTGGGGATAGATATGACCCGTGATGAACCCTTTTTGATAACAATTCGTAAGATGAATGAAATAATGGATGAAATAGAGGTATTGCGAACGGCAGACATGAAACGTTCCTTGGGTCGTGAGTAATTAGGAATTAGGAATTTATAAAAGATA
>Ga0209536_100001273_pt1 | contig 41806 bp, 36 predicted proteins | sample DeeMarSeWOR28_12_FD_187461 | JGI IMG/M metagenome (GOLD analysis project Ga0209536, IMG submission 187461) | Marine sediment microbial communities from White Oak River estuary, North Carolina - WOR-2-8_12 (SPAdes) (version 2) | ecosystem: Environmental > Aquatic > Marine > Intertidal zone >...
CAAAGTTTGAACAAAGTCAGGAAATTTTAAAACAAAACTAAAATGAAAAATCTAATAATAATTCTAATTACCGTTTGTATATGCTTTACGGCCAGTGCTCAAAATGATGTTGTCACTAAGCTATTCAATGACTATTATGATGATGAGAATTTCACCAAGATCTCTGTGTCGAGCAAAATGTTTGAATTATTCACCGAGATAGAACCCGGTGATGAAGATGAACAGGAAATTCTCGAAGCTGTCAGTAAGCTAAAAGGTTTGAAAGTTATCGCTGCTGACAGCATAGGAAATAGCGGACAGCTTTATACAAATGCTGTAAAAAAAATATCTGGTAATGGTTATGAAGAACTGATGGAAGTAAAAGATGCCAAGGAAGATATGAAGTTTATGATTAAAGAAAAAGATGGAATTATCGATGAATTGGTCATGGTTGTTGGTGGAAATAAAAGCTTTTTTATTCTGAGTCTTTACGGTGAAATTGATCTCAAAAAGATCTCCAAGCTCTCAAAAAGTATGAATGTGAAAGGCATGGAATATTTGAAGCAATTAGATGACTCCGATGGAAAGGAAAAGAACAAAGAAAAAGATAAAGACAAATCGAAATAGTCATTTATGAAAAATGTCTTGTTGTGCATTTTTTTATCCATATCAATTCACAGTCTAGCTCAAAACCGTGCTGTCACTGAATTTCGTGAAACTCATGAGGCAGCACTTTCCCTGTACTTTTATCCGTCCACATTGCGCATGATAAATCTGGAACGTAATATGGAGTTTGATGAAATGATACGGGATATTAAGAAAGCGCGCTTCTTTAAAATGGATTCCGGAGCCGTGCATAATGAGGATATTTTAAAACTGGACAATAGACTAAGGGAAGAAGGATTTGAGGAGGTGATGTTCATGAAAAGTAAAGATATGGATCTAAAGGTATGGGGGGTTGGGAAAAGAAATCCGGTGTTGATTATAATTTCAAAAAGTGATGCAGACGTGATGTTGCTGGAGGTGAATGGCATGATCAACATTGCGAAAATCCCGAAACTCACAGAATCCTTTAATCAAAATAGCTTTTTGGATGTGCTGAATTTATATGAGAAGAAGAACTAAATGGCTCAGGTATTATCCATAGAAAAGCTAACCAAAAATTATGGTAAAATCAAAGCAGTAAATCAGCTTTCACTTGAAGTAGAAGAAGGAAGTGTATTCGGTCTGCTAGGCCCGAATGGGAGCGGAAAAACCACCACCCTGGGTGTTATACTTGATGTAATTAAAAAAACCTCAGGTAATTATACCTGGTTTGGCAAAGCCTCAAGCAGTGAAACTAGAAAAAAAATAGGCGCTATCCTTGAGGTTCCTGCATTTTATCCCTATTTGTCAGCCAGGAGAAATCTACGGATTATTGCCAAAATCAAGCAGAAAGGAGAAGATAGAATTGATAATGTTTTAGCACAGGTCGGACTTATTGATCGTGCTGATGATCCATTCAGAACCTATTCCCTGGGCATGAAACAACGACTTGCTGTTGGGGCATCCTTGCTTTCTGATCCTCCAGTGATGATTCTGGACGAACCAACAAACGGCCTGGATCCACAGGGGATTGCTGAAATCAGGAAACTTATTTTGCAAATTGCCGAACAGGGTAAAACCATATTAATGGCCAGCCACATACTGGACGAAGTCCAAAAAGTGTGTACGCATTTCGCAGTGTTAAAAAAAGGTTCTAAAATATATTCAGGTTCCGTTGAAGAGGCATTAAATGCAGGAAAATCCATCGAAATTGCAGCAAGGGACATGAAACAATTAAGAACGGTCATCCGGGAATTCAGACACCTTCATCAAATGAATGAAGAAAAGGACGTCATTGTACTCCACTTAAATGGTCATGCAGATGCCCATGACTTAAATGCCTATTTGATTGAACAGGGAATAGTACTTAATCACCTGGCTATCAGGAAAGGCAACCTGGAACAGAAATTTTTAAAAATACTGGCAGAAGCAAATGATCAGACTCCTTGAAATCGAATGGCTTAAGCTGAAAAACTATAAGGTCTTCTGGATCCTGATTATCATGTATTTCCTGGGATTAATTCTCATTTTATCCAGTGGCATGTTCCTCATGCAATTTCTTAAAAGCAAAGGAGCTGAATTTCAAGGCATTGATCCAACAATTTTACCTCTTTATGATTTTCCTGATGTATGGCAAAACATGACCTACATAGCTACTTTTTTTAAGATCATCCTTGCTTTTATAGTCATTATATCGGTTACCAATGAAATCAGCTATCGAACCATGCGGCAAAATGTAATTGAAGGCATGAGCAAATGGGAATTTTTGAATTCAAAATTATTATTGATTATTGGCCTGGCTACTGTCGCCACATTTTTTATTTTCCTTGAAGGATTGGTAACTGGGATGATCTATTCCACAGTGAGATATCCCGGATTTATTTTTAGTGACCTGGAGTTTTTGGCTGCTTATTTTCTGGAAGTGATCACTTTTTTATCTTTTGCCCTACTGTTATCTGTATTACTAAAAAAAGCCGGCTTTGTTATCGTATTGATTTTTATGTATGCGTTAATTTTTGAACCATTTCTTACGATCAACATGATACACAATCCATGGATAAATGAATATACTAGCTGGATCGCACCATATTTACCAGTCAGGGCCTTGAATAATTTGATCAGGGTGCCCTTCCAGAAATACATTTTCATGGAAATCCAGGATTATATTGCCTGGAAAGATGTTCTCATTGTTTTGTGCTGGCTATTGATTTTCCAGGTTTCAATTTATCGGTTACTTAATAAACGGGATATTTAGTTTTAGACAACTAATATTCCAGATGAAAAAAGATAAACATCAGGATTTAAATCATTTTTCCTTTTATTCACTCTGCTTTAAAAGTGGCACTTACCTCCTCGCTATGTTTATACCCATACCTTATCGCTTTTGCCCGAATGGTAAGTATACCTGATTCCAGCCGGATTGGTCCGTTGTATAATTTCCAATCAGGATTTTCTGATTGATCAAGGGTATAAGCTAACGATGCCCCCTGTGTTGCGCAATACAAAGATATGGTCATTGGTCCCTTAAAAGTCCCACCATCATCAGCTATTTCAGCATTCCTGTTTCCCTGAGCATTGGGAATAAAATGAGGTTTGGTAGTTATTGGCTGAATCCCACCTGGCCATCCCATTTCTTTAATCTGTGATTCATTTAAATCTCCCATATCCCTGGTTTCTGAACGCCATTGATCCAATCTATTCCTCATTCTCACCAACACGTCCTCATATGCCGGGTCATCGGCAAGATTATGTATGTTATGTGGATCAGTAATGCAATCATAAAGCTCTTCAGGTGGTCTTGTATTGCTGAACCAAAGTTTTTGTGGCCCTACCAGCTTATCTTCAGCATGCAGCCTTAGTAATTCCTTCATGATTGGGCTCTGATTTCGATAAGGCACCCAAATGATGTAGGGTTCGTTTGGGTAATAGTTACGCATATACCGAAATTGCTTGTCTCGGACAGATCGTACCATGTCGTATGATTCATCAAAACGATCCCTTGCAGAAAAGGTATATTCTCTTGGTTTTTCTCTTTGCTTCCCCAGGAAAGCTTTCCCCTGTACATGTACTGGTTTTGGCACATTAGCCAGGGAAAGTACAGTAGGACCCCAGTCAATTGATGAAATAAGCTCATCAACAACTGTTCCGGCCTTAATAACCCCCGGCCATCGGATAACCATAGGAACTTTAGTCCCGGATTCATAAGGCCAACGCTTTCCTCGCGGAAGTCCATCTCCATGATCACTCCAGAAGAAAACGACGGTATTTTCCACCAGTCCATCTTCTTCCAGTTCTATGAGTCGTACGCCAACAATAGAATCGAGTGAAGCAATGTTGTCATATAATCGGGCAATGCTTTTTCTCACCGGTTCGGTATCCGGATAATATGGGGGAATTACTACTGAAGAAGGATTAGTTTTAAAAGGTGCTTTCCAGGTTTGGCTTTCATGTGTCATCGTATAATTGAATACCGCAAAGAAAGGTTGATCCTTATTTTTCCGGTTTCGGTAGTGAGCTGTTCTGCTACTTTCATCCCAAATCGTAATAGGTTCCTCTCCAAATCCAGCAAATTGGTAATCGGTCTTCACATTATTCGTGCAGTAGTATCCTGCCGATCGTAGATATTCTGTAAATGCTTTAACGTAGTGTGGTGGTACCGTTGAATATGGAGTAGGTAAACCCTCCACTCTTCCCCGATGGGAGGTTCTCATATGTTGTGTACCAATGGTAGTTTGGTACATTCCTGTAATGATCCCTGATCGGCATGGCGCACAAACAGGGGCAGAGGTAAATACATTCGTATATCTTGCCCCTTCGGTGGCAAGTTTGTCTATGTTTGGCGTCTGGGCTATCTCATCCCCATAGCAACCAATCCTTGGGCTGATATCTTCACAGGAAATCCATAAAATATTAGGGCGTTCCGGGAAATTGATTTGCGCTGAAAGTTGTTTTTTTTCAGGAGCGTATTTACACTGAAGAAATCCTAACAAGAAGACAAAAACTGAAAAATATGATATAATCTTCATCGTTTTAATTATTACACGAATAAATGGTTGATCCTGCTGATGAACTCAAGTTATCAGGTTTAAGATTCAATAACCTAAGAATGGTATATCATCAAAATTTTTGACATACATATCCCTGATGTAGATATCAGAAGGTAAATTATTATTAAATACCTGAATGCCTCCCTGAATGCAAATATTCCCTGATTTCACAAAATTTTCAGGTATATGTGCTTCTGATGATTTTATCCCGTTGGCATACATACATATGTGGCCATCAAATGCAAAAATCTCCATGTCATTCCAGTCTTCATAATCGATCATATTGCTCCATGCCCTGGAATAAGGTACAATGGCGCCTGTGGAGAATTCATGCATAAAACCATCATGATCATAAATATTGCACTCAATAGCATTATCAGTGGTAACAGATACTGAATCTTCTGGAGTATGTCGAATAAAAATGCCACTGTTATCCTCATGAATTATTTTAAACTTAAACTTCAGATAAAAATTTTGATAGATATCTTTATGGACGAGAAAACCTCCTTTTTCATTCGAGTATCCATGTATTATACCATCCTTTATTTCCCAGCTGGCATCCCCGACTTCTGACCATCCATCAAGTGTTCCATTTATTAATGATTTGAGTTTAGCCTTTTTTGAATTGCGCATATAATCCTCGATCTGTGGGCCCAGGTAATCCTCCTCTTGCAGCGCTTTTATCCGCAGGTTTCTAAATTGAACTTGCTGTGTTTCCTCTGAGGCTTGAAGCCCAATCATTCCTTCCTCACTCCTCCGATTATGAGTTTCCGTTACAAGGGTGTCATTGATTAACACCTTTAAATGATCCCCAACGGCTTCAATGGTTATTTTATTCCAGTCGTCAGTTCTGGTACTCTTCAACCATTTTGCCCGTGAAACATCAACAATGGATCCAAGAATATTTTGCTGATCCTGATTATAATCAAGATTCACGGTATAACCAGTATATGTTGGATCACCCTTTTTATCATCTATATATCGAAATGCAATGCCAGAATTTTGGTCTTTTCCTATCAGAAATTCCGTTTCCAGCATAAAATCCTCATATTCATTATCATATAGCAACCAGCCCCCTTGTTCGCTGTTTAAGGTGAGTATTCCATCTTCCACGTTGGCGATTACATCTCCTTGCATTTTCCATCCCTGTAATTCATTGCTGCCGATTAGAGATTTCCATGTATTAGTTGCCTGGTCTTCGTCCTTATCCGGAAAACAACTATAAAACATAATCCCTGTAATCAGAAAATATATAATTGATCTCATATCAGTATTTTTAATATAGTTAATGAAATAATGCTAATCTATTTACCTGTAATCTCTTTCAGTTTATTAAAAAACGCCTTTTTCCTTTCTGAATTTATACCCCAATCCACAGGAACACTTTGGTATCCATCTTTAAATCCTTCACCCTCCATCCGAAAATCAAAAAATCCCCAGGAAGCATGTGAACGGAAAGCTGCAATCATGTTGTTCATTGGTTTATCAAAATCAAAATGATCATCTTCATTAAAAACAATAGGCATTGGTTTATACTCCGGCATGGATCTCACCTCGCGAACCATTTGAGTAATTCTTTCCGGCTGTTTTACACCATTCCCATGGATCAAAATAAAATCTGACACTTCTACCACATTCCCAGGAGGAATGGTATTTCCATTGAAACTTGTGCCTACCAACAATCGCCTGCCATCTTTTGAAATTCCCTTTACCTGATTGATCAATTCATGGATATTATCCTGCTTTATAATCTCACGGTCATACTTACGGTTATTACATTCATTGGCGACTTCGATTAAGATATTTTCATACCCTTTATCCAGAATCCAATTAATAACATTATTTACAGCATTTTCCACAGCCCTATCATCCAGTAGTCGTTCATCCTGTCCAAAATAAAACAACCCGACGATGGCGATCATTCCAATTTCATCAGCCTTGTTCAGTATCCTTTCCAGACGATTCATATACTCCTTTCTCAATGAACCATCGGGATTGTATGCATTATTTTCCCAAGGTTGAACGCTGGAATATCCCTCTGGGCTCCCTCCCTGAAGATTGACGGTAAAAGCCAGTAATCCATGGGCATACCATTCCCTCATGGCCGACACAAATTCATTAGTATTCCGGTCTGGATCCCATTTTTTAGTATCAGGGAATACCCATTTATCCACGGTTTCAGGATTTTGATCGTCAAAAATTCCCTGGACCATCCTGGAATTTGGAAGCAAGCCTTCCATTTTGATATCGTTCCATATTACTCCCTGAAGCGTTGGTTTACCATTAATCAGGAAATTATCTGCCTGAATAGAAATAACAGTCTGTAATTTGGCTTGTTGTTGTTCTTCTTTTTGTCCCTCTTGTTTTGGTGTGCAATAAAAAAGTACCAATGGGATAATAGAATAAAAAATGCCTTTCATGATAAATTGGATGTTTAGAAATCCAATTTATCCATTTAATAAATGACTAACAATTTTGTATGAATTAATTTATCGATGGAAAAAAGGGGCAAAAAAAGAGGTCTGAACTTTTGCTCAAACCTCATATCGTTAGTAATTCATGATTGTTCATGCACTCATCTTCATTTGCTTTAATGCTTTGACAGGTCCAAAGTGCCTGCTGGTTACAATCCTTCTTTTTCCTCTCACAAGGTTTATCTCCACCGGAGCTACATTGTGGTCCATGGTTTTTTGTGATGCATTTTCAAAGAACAATTTAGCTTCATTAAATGCTCCTTTATTAAACGAATGCCTGGTTTTTTGCGCTTTTACAGGCATTCCTGGAATAAAGTGGTACATGGTCACATCAACCTTATAGGAAGGTCTAAGTGAATTAATAAATTTTCTCCAGTTCTTTTTCATATTGATCAATAATAATTGGTACAAAGACAAACATAAAGGGAATCAAGCTGGAGAAAAAACCCACTTTACATTAAACATTACCAATCGGGAGGAAGATAATTTGGCTATATGCATGTAAAACCATACATTAATTTATATTGAGCATTTAAATCGAAATTAAAATTTTGTGTTACGTTTTTTTGAAATTGTTACAGACCCATTATCTGTTTAAAAACCAACGGTTCGCATATATAATCCTAATATTAAATCATTAATACTTTATTGGAATAATACAATTTTATCTGTTCATAATTTAATTTTTTATCACATGATGGTTTTGAAAAAGTCAGCTGATTTCCTTACATATTTATTGAAAGCGAATCCCATTCGTCGACCTTAAATGACTTAAAAAAGCCAGGAGATCTAACCGATATCCTGGCCTGTTTCATGATAAATTATATTTACTTCTTATTTAATCCTCCAGCTGTGCGATCCTCCATTGCCGGTGGAGGTGTGTGTTGTGGCGGGTTTTTCTCCAGGTTTTTCAGTACTTCTTCCACTACTTTCTCCATTTGAGGATCCTTGCCTTTTAGTAAAATGTTTGGATCATCCCAGACAGGAAAATCTGGGGTTACGCCTTCTCCTTCCCAGAACCAGTGACCATCATTGTCGTAAAGTCTCGCTCCAGGCACTGTTATACCTCCTCCATCTATCAGGCGGTGTCCTGTTGCCGGTCCAACAAGGATTCCAAGAGTTCGCTCTCCAACGATCGGCCCTGCCTCCAGCTCCTGAAATGCCCATGGCAATGCATCCCCTCCGGATCCTGCCCATCCATTAATCAGCATACCCATAGGCCCGGTATTGGCTTTGATAGGCCACTGATGATACTTCCCGTGACGCCAGTATAGATTATACACTACCGGTCTCTTCATTAATTCCAGGAAGCGATCGGCGAGCTGCCCGCCTCCATTGAATCTTTCATCAATGATAAATCCCTGTTTATCCAGCTGGCCGTAATACATCTTTACCAATTCAAGCTGACCCCGACTGCTGGTATTTGACATATAAATATAACCGAGTTTGCCATTGGAGAGCTTGTCAACCAATTTCCTGTTTTGTTCAATCCATTCCAGGTATCTTAATGTTTGCTCTTCGCCCGGGGTCAGGCATTTCACTACATGGTGTTTTGCATCATCTGGTAAGCCTGAGGCTGATGTTGTCAAAGATACTGTTTTTCCTGTCAATCCATCAAAAGCAGCATACGGCTCTTTCTCAGGATCGATTTGAATACCGTTAACGGCCATAATATAGTCGCCTGCCTTTACTTCACTTCCGGAATGATCAAATGGCGACCTAATTTCGGTATCCCATGCTGCTGGTCTCACTATTCTCTTGATTTTATATTTTCCATTATCCTTTTCCCAGTCTATGCCGAGATACCCAGTTTGAATTTGAGGAACATCTTCGGAATCACCACCAAAGGTATACGTATGACCAGCGCTGAGTTCGGCATTTAAATTAGCCTGGATATTACTCACATCCCAGCGAGTCCTTGCATCTTCGATCAAGGTACCATATCTCTCCCTCAAAGCTTCCCAATCCACCTGCTGCATATTTTCATCATAAAAGAAATCCCGGTGCCTCCTCCATGTATCATTAAAAATCTGCCTCCATTCTTCTTTGGGATTCAGTTGCATTACCAGACCATCTGTCGGTACAGGATCTTCAATCTTTTGATCCGGCTCCGGCTTGATCACTCCAAACTTTCCATCACTTCTTACAAGAATCATTTTATTATCAGCTGTTAATTTAGCCCCCTGCACATTATCCATCACCTTCTTTTCTTCGCGCTTTTCAAAATCATACAACACCAGGGAAGGTTTGCCGTCTGCTTCACCAGCAATTGGATATCTTTGATAAACAACCTTACCTTCAAACACCATCACATTTCCTATGTTGCCCGCTTTGGGAGGCAAAATAGTTAGCCTGCTTTCCAGGTCAGCCCAGTCGATCTTAACCGTTACTTTCTCCTTTTCATCTTTTGGCTCATCTTCATTCTTCTTTTTCTTTTTATCTTTCTTTTCATCACCATTTTCTGGTTCCTCATCTTTCTTCTCTTCTTCCAACTCGTCATTTTTTGGCTTTAGCAAATAATCAGCATCTTTTGATAAACTCAGGACCGCAAGTTGGGTACTATTCGGATATACCCACGTTCCGTCGTTCATATCACTGTAGGTCGCATTAAATTGACGATTGGTACAATAGAAAAGATATTTGCCATCAGGACTAAATGCAGGCATCGCATCGGTAAAATATCCACTGGTCGCCTGGTAAACCTTACCCTCATCCAGATTGTAGGTGAAAATTGCACTATTTGCATTTTCCAGGTTTTTGGTAAAAGTGATCCATTTAGAATCAGGTGACCAGTTAATTCTGTAACCAAACCGGCTGCCATGACCAAGATTCCACAAATGCTTATCTGCTTCTGTAACAGCTCCTGTTGCCATATCGATGATGCTTATCACATTTCGCTCATCGATAAAGGCCATCTTTTTGCTGTCAGGTGACCAAAAGAGATCATAACCGAAGCCTTTATTGCGATTGGTGATCTTCCTTGGTTCGGCATCATCCTGGGTGTTTTGCAGATAGATTTCGTATTCTCCTGATTTATCACTCCAATAGGCAATATACTTCCCATCCGGTGACCATGCAGGATTTTGATCGAATGCGCCACTGGACCTGGTGATGTTTGACACGTATCCTTCTTTTACAGGCGCATTGAATAGTTCTCCCCTGGCTTCAAAAACAATTCTCTTCCCTCCCGGGGAAGCTGCATAATTTTGAATATCAGAACCTACATTTTTCATCTTAGATATCTCCACTGAAAGATCACTTAATACAGTGATATTGATTGGCTCATAATCATTTGAACTCAGGTCCATTAAATAAAGTATACCGCCGGATTCGAAGACAAGATCAGATTTACTGGTGGCCAAAAAGGCGATATCAAAATCTTCAATATTTGTTATTTGTGCTGATTGTTTCGATCTGGTATCATATGACCAGATATTCCTTCTCATGTTTTCTCCCTGATCTGAGAGAAAATATATTTTTTCCCCTGTCCACGATGGCCTTCCATCGTTGGCAAGGTTGTTTGTGATGTTTTCAGCTGTGTTATTTTCCAGGTCGAATATGATCACATCAGATGTAAGGCCCCCTCTATAACGTTTGAAAGGATAGTTTTCTGTAATCTTTGTGATATAAGCCAACTGACTTCCATCCGGTGAATAACTTGCCAATTCACCATATGGCACAGCAATTTTTTCTGGAAATCCCCCACTTTTACTCACCAGGAAAAATTGATTTACTCTGGGAATTCCTGTCTCTCTTCTGGAAGCAAAGAGCAACTTCTCTCCATTAGGATGCCAGTCAACCATGCGGTCAGGATATGAAGCATATGTGACTCTCACGGGAATCCCTCCGGTAGTTGGCATTACATACACATCCAAATTACCATTGTAGCTGGCAGTAAAAGCTATTTCCGATCCATTAGGCGAAAACTTTGGATATGATTCTTCACCTGGAGAATTGGTGAGTTGAACTGCCTGACCTCCTGTTATCGGTGCTAGCCAGATATCACCTCCATATACAAAAGTGATTTGTGTATCAGAGATATCAATATCTCTCATGAGTTTGGCGTTGATCTGTGCATTGGCACTGAGAGCCGAAAGGGTAATTGCCACAATGGCAAAAAGTAATTTTAATTTCATGGGTTTGGATTAATTTTTTTTACCTAAAATAAACAGGAATTAAGTGTTAATTGAAAGAATTTTTATGTGAGTGGAGATTTTTATGGTCAGGTAGGCAAGCATGTTGTGATTCACCCTTTTAAAACGAACTTATACATGAAAAAACTTATGTGCGTTATAACTCCATGGTAAACAATAGTCTTCCTAGAATCGAACCTAGTGGAATGTTGAGAATTTTTCCTGTGGAATATTTTATCGTGGAGCCAGCCTGCAGAGCAGGAGTTCAATTCCTTTTTGGATTTCTTAAAAGATTACAAAGCCTTCCGAATTTAATGAAGAGCTTTATTGTAGCCTCGCTAGGAATCGAACCTAGATCTAGAGTTTAGGAAACTCCTATTCTATCCATTGAACTACGAGGCCAGTATTTTGGATCGCAAAAATAGCTAAAAATTATTTTTTGTGACAATCTAAGATGTAATTTATTGGCTGCATAATGTATTGCAATAATTCAACTAACTCACGTTATTTGCAAAACGTTTTAATGTTGTGGCACTTATTACGAAAGGTGGAGGGAATAGGCCCTGTGAAACCTTGGCAACCTAATGCACTTTGCATTGTGGTGCCAACTCCTACCCTTAGAGCTTGCTTTTCGGCAGGCAGGGAAGATAAGTCAGTTGAAAAGATAATATGTGAATCTCTCCTGACTTCGGAGGGATTTTTTTTTGATAAATGATATGAATAGAAATTTAAAACTTGGCATTTTTGGTTTTGGTGTTGTTGGCCAGGGATTGTACCATGTATTGGAAGAAACAAAAGGTATTAAAGCTGAAATCCTTAAAATATGTGTGAAAAATCCAAACAAAAAGCGTCCCCTGCCGATGAAGTATTTTACTTATGAAAAAGAAGATATACTTCAAAATCCGGAGGTGGATGTCGTCCTGGAGCTTATAAATGATCCTGAAGCAGCTTATGAAATTGTAACTACTGCATTGAAAAATGGCAAAGCTGTAGTAACTGCAAATAAGAAAATGGTGGCTGATCATATGACTGAATTATTTGAATTGCAGAAAAAATACAATGCCCCATTATTGTATGAAGGTGCTTGCTGTGCCAGTATTCCGATCATCAGAAATCTGGAAGAATATTATGACAATGATCTATTAAGTGCTGTTGAAGGAATATTTAACGGATCGACAAATTATATCCTGACCAAAGTATTTTCAGAGCAAAAGACTTTTGAAGAGGCGCTTTCAGAGGCTCAACAATTGGGTTACGCCGAAACTGATCCCAGACTTGATGTAGAAGGATATGATGCTAAATACAAACTTTGCATCATACTTACACATGCTTTCGGTCTATTTGTGAGTCCGGAAGAAGTGCATAATTACGGTATTCAAAATATTTCGGATTTTGATATTAAGATTGCCCGGGAGCGGGGATATAAAATTAAATTGGCAGCTAAAAGTCGAAAAATTGAAGATAAAGTAATTGCATTCGTTATGCCACAATTTGTGAGCGAAAAAAGCGAACTATTTAAGGTGGAAAGGGAATTTAATGGAGTAATTGTCGAGGGCGCATTCTCAGAACATCAGTTCTTTATTGGTAAAGGCGCAGGTGGATATCCAACTGGATCTGCTGTTTTGTCCGATATTTCGGCATTGACCTACAACTACAAATATGAATATAAAAAAACGAAGCAGGCCAATAATATTGAACTGACTTCAGATTTTATGATTAGCATATATTTACGATTTGGCAATTCAGCTACCGTTGATAAAAGTCAGTTCACCTCTATTTATGAGGAGTATAAAGCACTTGACAATCAGTATATAATCGGCGACATTGAATTTTCGAAGCTACTTGAATCCACCTGGCTCTCCAATTCAAGCATTAATGTTATTTTGTTAGAAAACAGTAATGAAAGCCTGAGGTAAGAATTAATAAATATTTGGCTGAAGGTAATTCGGATATATTTTCAAGTGTTCTCGCATCACATTTTCAAGAATGATATTCTTAAGCTTCTCAATGTTCACCTTATTGGTGGCTGAAATGTAAACTGCATTTTTATCACTCCCATTCATTAATCTTTTTGATTCAAAATATTCATGATCATTTTCATCAAATTCCTCGCCCTCCTCAGGATTGATTAAATCTATTTTATTATATACAACAATTTGAGGTTTATTCGCAGCTCCCAATTCAGATAAGGTTTGGTTGACGACCTCCATTTGTTCATGAAATAATGGGTGAGAATAATCAACGACATGTAATAATATATCCGACTCTGTCACTTCGTCAAGCGTTGATTTAAACGATTCAATGAGGTGATGAGGTAGCTTTCTGATGAATCCAACGGTATCGGATAATAAAAAAGGTATTTGATCAATCACAACCTTTCGCACAGTGGCATCTACTGTAGCGAAAAGTTTATCCTCCACATGAACTTTGGATTTTGAAATCAAGCTCATAAGGGTCGATTTTCCAACATTGGTATACCCCACCAAGGCTACACGCACAATTTTAGACCTTGATTTTCTTTGAGTTACACCCTGCCGGTTGATCTTTTCCAACCTGCCTTTCAAAACACTTATCTGGTTTCTGATAATCCTGCGGTCTGTTTCAATTTCCTTTTCACCAGCTCCGCCTCGTGTACCGGTTCCACCTCGCTGCCGCTCAAGGTGCGTCCACATGCGGGTAAGTCTTGGAAGGAGATACTGAAACCTTGCTAGCTCCACCTGAGTTTTTGCCTGGGCTGTTTGTGCTCTTTTCAAGAATATGTCAAGTATCAGTAAACTTCTGTCGTAAATTCTACATTGAAATATTTTTTCGAGATTTCTCAACTGAGATGGTGACAGATCATCATCAAATATTACAAGGTCAATTTTATATGACCTCACGTATTCCTTGATTTCTTCAACCTTGCCTTTCCCAATGTAAGACCTGGGTTCCGGTCGTTCTAATTTCTGTGTAAATCGCCTCGTAGTTTCAAGTCCTAATGTTTCAGCCAGGAATTCCAATTCATCCAGATATTCATTGATTCTACTGGAATCATCTGGTGAAAATGAGGCAGCAACCAGTACAGCTTTTTCCTTTTTTACATTTGTGGATAATATCTCACCCATTTACCTTTTGCATTTAATTTGTATGTAATACAAACGAATTAGTCTTTAATTTGTGTATGAAATATAAATTTGAGTCAATTTACTTTATTATTAAACAATTTATTTTTATACTTTCGCCCATAATTTTAACATTGAAATTCTTCATAGTTTTTTAGACCCGACCTACATGAGAATAGCTGTAGTATTAAATACTTCCTGGAATATATATAACTTTAGAAAGGGCCTCATCAATTCATTAATTGACAAAGGTAATCAAGTTATTACCATTGCTCCAAAGGATCAATTCACTTATAAACTTATGGATATGGGTTGCAGGCATATACCTGTAAAAATGGACAGTAGAGGCGCAAGTCCGCTAAAAGATTTTTTATTGATTCTTGAATTGTACTGGATCTATAAGAAAGTTAGACCTGACGTAATATTGCATTATACCATAAAACCAAATATTTACGGGACAATAGCTGCAAGTCTGCTTGGTATACCCGTAATTAATAATGTCTGCGGATTGGGCACCATGTTTTTGAAAGACAATCTCGTTTCAAGAATTGCCATAATGCTATATAAGATTGCATTCAGGTTCCCTAAAAAAATATTTTTTCAAAATGAAGATGACAAAAATTTATTTATAAAACGAAAAATAGTTACTGAACAGGTTTGTGATTTGCTGCCCGGTTCCGGAATTAATATCGATGACTTTTCCCCAGGAAAATTAAACATTAAAAATCAGCGATTCACTTTTTTACTTATCTCGCGATTAATTTATGACAAAGGAATTCTGGAATATATTGATGCAATCGAATCTTTGAAAAAAGAAGGTGTAGATGCCCATTTTCAATTGTTGGGCCCGATAGATGAAAAGCATAAAAGGGGCATTCCATCGAGTGTAATTCAGGAATGGATAGAAAAAAATCAAATTGAATACCTCGGCACAACCGAAGATGTAAAATCTTATATTGAGAAAGCTGATTGCATTGTATTACCGTCCTATAGAGAAGGTACACCCAAAACACTTCTGGAAGCTGCAAGTATGGCCAAGCCCATTGTTGCCACGGATGTTCCAGGTTGCAATAATGTAGTAAAAAATGGTAAAAACGGATATCTGTGTAAACTCAAAGATGCTGAGGATCTGGCGCTTAAAATGAAGATGATGCTTTTATTGGAGACTGAATCAAGATTGGAAATGGGTAAGTATAGCAGAAGGTATGTAACCCAAAAATTTGCTGAAAACATAGTAATTGATAAATATCTATCCACCATTAAAAGTATCAACTGATTGTTTATGACGATTAAGGAAACAGGAATTGAGGGGCTAATTGAAATTTTTCCTGCTATTTTTCAAGATGAACGCGGATGGTTTATGGAGTCCTACAACCAGGATAGATTTGATGCATTTAATCTCAATTTTACTTTTGTTCAGGATAATCTTTCATTTTCAAAGTCAGAAGTATTAAGAGGGCTTCATTTTCAAAAAAAGCCATTCGAACAAGGTAAGCTGATTAAAGTAATCCATGGGGAAGTTTTAGATGTAGCACTAGACATCCGGCCCGATTCACCTACTTTTGGACAACATTACAGTGTGATTCTTTCAGGCAAAAATCAAAATATGCTTTATCTACCTGAAGGATTTGCTCATGGATTTGTGGCTATCAAAGATTCCTATTTGTTTTATAAGTGCACCAAAACATATCATAAGGATTCTGATACAGGCATTGCGTATAATGATCCTGAATTAGCAATTGATTGGAATATCGCATCACCTGTAATCTCGGAAAAAGATAAAAAATTACAATCATTCCAATCATATAAAGCTTCTATTGGATTGTGATACGCCAATAATATTTATCTTTACTTCAAAAATATACATTGGAGATACGATTTTATTATACTTTTTGCTTACTAGTTGCGGGGACTTTTCTTTTTTCATGCAAATCCTACAAGCAACATATCATGTTCAAAGTAGATGAAGAACAGGATCTATCCTTTCTTTCATCTGAGGTAACAATAGCTGAGAAAAATTATATTATACAACCGGATGACGTTCTGGAATTGAGGGTTTATACAAATAAGGGGGAACAAATCATAGATCCAAACTATGAATTGCAAATTCAACAAAATCAAAACCGAAGAGAGCAGGAGCGACCCAAATTCCTCGTATTGGAAGATGGAACTGTAAAATTCCCAATGATTGGAATAGTTAAGATTGAAGGCATGAAACTCAATGAGGCAGAAGATTACCTTCAAACAAAATATAATGAATTTTATAAGGATGCGTTTGTGCACTTAACATATCTTAACAAAAGAGTGATAGTTTTAGGAGCACCAGGTGGCCAGGTGTTACCCCTGGAAAACGAAAATACCAGCATTATTGAGATTGTCGCTTTGGCCGGAGGAATAGATGAAGGCGGAAAGGCACACAATCTAAGGCTAATCAGAGGGGATTTACATGCACCCCAAGTGTTTATGATCGATCTGTCCACCATCCAGGGGATGCGTACTTCGATGATGGATGCCATGCCAGGTGATATCGTTTACATTGAGCCCACTCGAAAAGTAGTAACGGAAGGGGCGCGAGATTTTATGGCAGTTTTTGCGATATTTGTCAACGCAATTACACTCATAGTCTTAATTGATAAACTGTAAAACAATTAATTCCAGCAGTGGAGCATCAGAAATATAGGGAAATTGAAGAATCCAGGCCAGGTCTGGATAGCCTCGATATAGAAAAACTTAAAAATGTTTTTCTCCGAAGTCTACCTGTAATCATTCTGATAATGATTATTTCTATCAGTATTGCTTCAATAGCCATCAGGTATACAAAACAATTATTCGAATCGACTTCCACATTACAATTGGATATTAAAAGCGAAGCTAAAGTCCTGGGATTTAAAAGCTTTGATGATGATATTAACAATCTCGCCAGGGAAATTGAAATCATAAAATCAAACTTGTTTCTCAACAAGGTCGCTGAAAGCCTGAAGTTTGATGTGAGTTATTATCAATATGGGGACATCCTGTTTGAGGAAAGATATGGCAATTCGTCATTTAATGTACAATTTATTGACGGTACATCATCAATTTTAAACAGACCTGTTGATTTAGAGATCATTAACGAAAATGAATACAATCTCAAATATGATCTTGGAGGAAATATAGTAAACCAAAATTTTCATTTTGGTGATACCATCTCAACTGAGGATTTTCAAATATACGTTACACTCACTCCGGAATATAATCCAAATATTGATAACCGATATTTTTTTACCGTGAATACCCAAAGTAGTATTGTGAGTTATATAAATCAAAATTTAGCCGTGCAGCCGCTTGATTTTAAAGCCAACACTATTACCATTTCATTTAAAGACCATAACAGACAAAAAGCCCATGACATTGTCCATGCGATTGACACATTATACATTTATTATACACAGCAGGAGAAAAACCAGGCCAACAAACAAAAAATAAATTTCCTGAATGACCAGCTCAGTCAAACTGAAGAAAAGCTATCAGAATTAGAAAATTATTTCGAAAATTTTACCATTGAAAATAAAACAACCGACCTTGGCGCAAATCTATCAAAAACCATTGTTTTACTTGAACAACTGGACTCTCAACGATTCTCCATTCAGCAAAAAATAAAAGCATACAATGAAGCTTATGATCAAATTATCAAGGAAGATGAATTTGATCTTAATCCAGCTGATGTATCTGTATTTCCCAGTGGCATGAGGCAGGAGCTAGATAGATTAAATGCATTATTTCAGGACAAAGAAATACTTTTGAGTTCATATAATGAAAATACCCTGGCATTCCAGAAAAAAAATCAGGAGATCAACTTTTTAAAAGATCGTCTTATAAAATTTATTGAATCAACCAGGAACCAACTTTATGATAACCTTGATGAGCTGAAAAAAAGGAGGGCAAAACTAGAATCTGAATTCGTAGAGCTTCCGTCAAAGAGGACAGAATACAGCAAAACAGAGAGATACTATGGACTCTATGAAGAATTTTATCTTTCCCTGATGAAAAACAAGGCGGAATTTGAACTAGCCCAGGCAGGGACGGTTACTGAATACAAAATTCTATCTTCTGCTTCTTCCCCCTCCTCACCTATCTCTCCTAATAAATTGATTTATTATGGAATAGGGGTAATTACAGGATTATTTATAAGCTTCCTTTTTATCGGTGTCCGATATTTACTTCACAACAAAATTACCAGCCAACAGGAGCTTGAAAAACTATCATCAGCCTTTGTGCTTGGCACTATTCCATTCTATCCTAAAGAGAAGAAAACTGAAAACAGGTTCGTTGTCACCAACAATTTAAAATCTGAAATCAGCGAAGCCTTTCGAACAATACGGACAAACCTTGAATTTTTAAATGGGCACGACAGAAAACCTGTCATCGCCATTACAAGTACGGTTAGTGGAGAAGGAAAAACCTTTATTGCCACCAATCTGGGTGGAATAATAAGTTTATTAAACAATAAGGTAATTCTTGTCGATTTGGATATGAGAAAACCTCGTTTTCAGGAAGTATTTGAGACAGCAGATACGAGCAAAGGATTGAGCACGATACTCATTAAAAAACATGAAGTTGATGAGTGCATTCACAAAACAAATTTGGAGAACCTGGATTTTATTCCCGCTGGTCCTATACCCCCAAATCCATCAGAATTGATTCTCAGTGGTCAGTTTGAACATCTAATGAATTATCTCGAAAAAAATTATGACCTGATTATTATTGATACTCCGCCAGTGGGACTGGTAACGGACGGAATCCGTGCGATGAAAATTGCTACAATTCCCATTTATGTGGTAAGGGCTGATTTCTCTAAAAAAGTGTTCATTAAGAATATAAACCGCATAATAAAAATTCACAAATTGAAAAATCTTTCATTGATTTTAAATTCTTTGAAAAAATCTTCAAATGGAAGCTATGGTTATGGTAAGGGATATTATGAAGACGCCCCCTCTCCAAAAGTGAGTAAGCTGAAACGCATATTTCAATCCTGAAATAAGCTATGTTCAATTTTTTAAGAAAACCAAAAAAACATATTGAATTACCTTTATTGGTTGATATCCATTCACATCTGCTCCCTGGATTGGATGATGGGGTAAAATCAGTCCAGGAAACCATTTATATATTAAAAATCCTGAAAAAACTTGGATATAAAAAAATAATCACCACTCCTCACATAATGAGCGATCACTACCCAAACAGTAGATTGGACATTATTAGCAAACTGGAATATGTAAAGGATGTGATAAAAAAGCAAGGCATTGATATACAGCTGGAAGCCGCAGCTGAATATTACCTGGATGAAAATTTTATTTCCAGGCTCACGCATCAGAAAAAATTCCTGACTTTCGGCAATAACTACCTGTTGTTTGAAACCTCCTTTTTCAATAAACCGGCGTTTTTGGAAGAAGCTGTTTTTAATATGAATGCACAAGGATATCAACCTATATTGGCTCATCCGGAGCGATACGGCTATTTACAGCAGGATGATAAGCTGCTTGAAAAATTAAGGAACATGAACCTAATGTTTCAGATGAATATGCTTTCCCTGACTGGTTTCTATTCAATAGAAGTAAAGAAATTTGCACTAAAACTGTTGAAAGCAAACCTGATCCATTTTGTTGGCACTGATTGTCACAATGCACTACAGGCTAATGAAATATTAAATAAAATGAATAGCAAAAACGTTAAGTTGATTAGTTCACATAATATTTTAAATCGAAATCTCATGGCATTGTGATAAACATTACTCGATCTAATATTTCTATATTCTATTTTTCGATATTAGTTTTTTTCACTAATATGCAACAGTTGGTCACACTGTAAATTTGACTTTGGTTATGGGTGAGAATTATAAGCGAAAGGATGAGTTAAATGCATTAATCAAGAATTTTGAAAAGCAGCTCAAAAGCCACTCCCTGGAATTTTATCAGATTGAACAATTGGAGGATATCATAAGCCATTATATCGAATTAGGTAAAAATAAAATGGCATTGAAGGCTTGCTCTATAGCCATCGACCAATACCCATACTCCACAAGCTTGATGATCGAAAAGGCCCAAATATTATCGAACCTGGAAAAATATGATAAAAGCCTTGAGATATTGGAAAAGGCTATGGCACTTCAACCCAATGACCCGGAGATATTCACAATGAGAGGAAATATTTATTTAATACAGGGTCTATATAAAGAAGCCATTAAAAACTACCAGGAAGCACTACCCTATAGTGAGGATAAAGCTGATCTATACTATCAGATTGGACTAGCCTATCAAAATGCATTTAAATATAAAAATGCAATTGAATATTATAAAAAATCCATTGAGATAGATATCAATCATGAAAATGCACTGTACGAACTGGCCTACTGTTTAGACATTACAGATGAGCTTGAGCATAGCATTTCATACTACAAAAAGTTTATTGACCAGGATCCATATTCACATTATGCATGGTACAATATCGGCATTGTATATAATAAACTTGGAAAATTTGAAGATGCCGTTCATGCCTATGAATATGCCACCCTCATTGATGAAAATTTTGCCTCAGCGTTTTTTAACCTGGGAAATTCCTTAATGAGTCTTGAAAAATACACACAGGCTATAGATGCGTATAAGAAAACATTGGAAATAGAGGGTGCAAGCGCAGAAACCTATTGCAGCCTGGCCGAAGCGTATGAAAAGCTCGAACATTATGACCTTGCAGTAAAGTATTATCAGAAAGCCGTAAAACTTGATTCTTTTTACGATGAAGCCTGGTATGGCGTGGGGAAATGCCTGGCAATGCAAGACAAATGGTATGAAGCCATCCATTTCCTAAACAGGGCACTTAAGTTGGACTGTGAAAATTCTATGTACTGGAAAAAAGTTGCGGAAGCTGAATACCATGTAGGAAATCTGGTTTCCAGCCTTGATGCATATGAAGAAGCCAGCATGCTGGATCCTGAAGATCTTGAGATCATTTTGGACTGGTCGTATGTGTATTATGAGCAGGGTGAATATGAAAAAGCATTAGAAATTATCGTCAATGCGTTAAGCGACCTTCCTGAAGAGGCCGATCTATATTACCGGGCCACTGCCTATTTACTCGCTTTAGGAAAATATAAAGAAGCATATAATCACCTGGAAAATGCATTGATACTCGACTACGATAAACATGTTGACCTCCTGGAATTTATTCCAAAAATAGAAACCCAAAAAGCACTTTTCAGAATTATTGATCAATTTAGAAAAAATAATAAATGAACTATTTTTTAAACGAAATCCCGAAGAGAACTGAAAAACCTCGTCAGGTTGGAATAACTATGGCCATGGATAAAGGTCTTAGCATACGTGAGGTGCAAGATTTTTTAAGTGTCTGCGGAGATTATGTGGACGTTGTAAAACTTGGATGGGGCACCTCTTATGTGACTCCAAACCTGAAGGAGAAAATCAAAGTTTACAGAAAGGCTGGTATTCCTACCTATTTTGGTGGTACGCTATTCGAGGCTTTTATTGTAAGAGGTAAATTTGACGAATATGTAAAAGTATTGGAAAAATACGATCTGGAATACGCCGAAGTTTCTGATGGATCAATAGAGCTGGACCATGATGTGAAATGTGATTTTATAAGCAAACTGGCAAAAAAAGTTACTGTATTATCGGAGGTCGGATCGAAGGATGTTGATAAAATTATACCACCTTATAAATGGATCAAGTTGATGCAGGAAGAGTTGGATGCAGGAGCCTGGAAAGTAATAGGTGAAGCCAGGGAAAGTGGTAATGTCGGTCTGTTTAGATCAACAGGCGAGGTGCGATCAGGACTTGTAGAAGAAATATTAACGAAAATTCCATTTGAGAATATCATATGGGAAGCCCCACAAAAAGCACAGCAAGTATGGTTTATCAAGTTACTCGGCAGTAATGTAAACCTTGGAAATATTGCCCCGAACGAAGTCATTCCGCTTGAGACCATTAGAATTGGTCTTCGGGGGGATACGTTTAGCTTTTTTTTAAGCCAGAACCAAAGTTAAAATTCCGAAAACCGGCAAATGATCTAATATGAGATTAACCAACCATGAGAAATATTAAAGACTATATTCTGCTCTTTCTAAAGGGAATGGGTATGGGAGGAGCGGATGTAGTACCGGGTGTATCAGGAGGTACAATTGCGTTTATCACAGGAATTTATGAAGAATTGTTAAACAGCATAAAGTCCTTTGATAAAAAAGCAATACAGTTACTAGTAAAAAGGAAGTTTGGTGAATTGTGGCAGCACATAAACGGGACCTTTCTCATCACACTACTATCCGGAATACTTTTTAGTATACTTTCGCTGGCAAAATTAATTCACTACCTATTAAACAATCAACCAATTCAGCTATGGTCGTTTTTCTTTGGCTTGATTATCATCTCGGCACTACTGGTCTCACGAGAAATAAAACAATGGAAAATCCAGGTAATTATTTCTGGCATCCTGGGTATTTTGATTGCCTATTTCATTACAGGTGCGACTCCATCGACAACACCAGATAATTATTTATTCATTTTTATTTCAGGGGCGATTGCCATTTGCGCCATGATATTGCCCGGCATCTCGGGAAGTTTTATTTTATTGATTATGGGTAAATATGAATTTATCATAGAATCTGTAAAGGATCTAAATATTCTGGTAATTGTAATTTTTGGTATAGGTTGTGTGGTTGGATTACTGAGTTTTTCCAGATTGGTATCGTGGTTGTTAAGTAAGTATCATGATCTTACGGTAGCTTTGCTCGCCGGCTTTATGATTGGATCCTTGAATAAAATCTGGCCCTGGAAGGAAACGTTAAGCACGCGATTGAATAGCAAAGCAGAGATTGTCCCATTGTTCCAACAAAATATATGGCCAACAGAATACATGGAAAAAGTTGGTGAACCATTGGTGCTACAAGCACTTTTATATTTTGGTATTGGAATATTAATGATCATTGGAATAGAAAAAATTGCCCAGTTCACCAGACAAACGCATTAATTCATTGAAGAAGCAGTACGGCCTTATTGGATATCCGCTAAGTCACTCATTTTCCAGGAAATATTTCAGCGAAAAATTTGAACGTGAACATATTATTGATTGTGAATACACTCTTTTTGAGATCAATAAAATAGAACTGGTGGAAGAGGTCTTTCAAAAAGAAAATCTTCAGGGTTTTAATGTGACCATTCCATACAAGCATGAAATTATGAAATACATGGATGATTTTGACCACAGTGCCAAAAAAGTAGGTGCTGTAAATGTGGTGAAAATCAATAGTAGTGGCAAAAGAATTGGATTTAACAGTGATTATTACGGTTTTAGAGCTTCGTTGGAAAAGTGGCTCCCAAATGAAAAGAAATTCAGAGCATTAATTCTCGGAGCAGGTGGCGCTGCAAAGGCAGTCATAGAAGTATTAAACGATCTCTCTATTCCATTTTTAATAATCTCGAGGAATAAAAATAAAGGTGATTTTACCTACCTCGAGCTCAAAAGTGACCCGGAAATATTAATGAGCCATGAATTAATCATTAATACTACACCACTTGGCATGTCCCCAAAAATAGATGAAAAACCTGAAATTGATTATGGCTTATTGACCGCGGATTTTTATTTGTATGATTTAATCTATAATCCCCCAACAACAAAATTCATGGCTGAAGGACAAAAATGGGGAGCCAAAACAAAAAATGGCATGGAAATGCTGGAGCTCCAGGCTGAGAAATCCTGGGAAATATGGAATAGTTAGATCAGATCAATATCTTTTCTAAATCGCTTTATCAGGTCCCTTTCTTCCTTTCTGAGCCCTTCTACAGAGCTGGCCACGCGTTCGATTACATTAATGTATTTCCGCTTTAGATCACTTGTAAAATCTTTCTTGTTTGTTTTAATCGCAAACATGGCAAATTTATATGATTGTTCGATGTTTGGTGAGATCCTCTCCTCGAGAATGGCAAATCGATTCTTTGCTGACCAGGCACTTTTCCCCAATTCAGATTCAATAATTTCATTAAATGCCTTTTTTTCTTTTTCTTCCAGTTCACCATCAGCCAGTGCGATGGAATATGCGAGTTCTGCAAGTGCCTGAACCAGTATTATATTTTCTGACATGGGTTAGAGATATTTTGTATAGTAAGTCTAAAAAAATATTATTATCCAGTAAAAAATTCCTAATCATTTTATAACAAAATATAAAGAATGATCCCTGCAAAAACTAATCAAAAGAATTATTTTTAACGTTTGTTTTACACCATGCAATTTAAACTTACAAGTGAATACGAACCCACTGGTGATCAACCTCAGGCCATCCAACAGCTTGTGGAAGGAACACGAAACGGGGAAATAGCACAGACACTTCTGGGAGTTACAGGATCTGGTAAAACCTTTACCATGGCGAATGTAATCTACCAACTGGATCGACCCGCATTGATTTTAAGCCATAATAAAACTCTTGCTGCGCAACTCTATGGAGAATTCAAACAATTTTTTCCAGAAAATGCCGTGGAGTATTTTATCTCCTACTATGACTACTACCAACCTGAGGCTTATATTCCCAGCTCCAATATTTATATTGAAAAGGACCTTTCTATCAATGAAGAAATAGAAAAATTGCGTTTAAGTGCCACCTCCTCTTTACTTTCAGGAAGAAGAGATGTGATTGTTGTTGCCTCTGTATCCTGCATTTATGGCATTGGAAATCCTGAAGAATTTGGAAAAAATGTCCTGCATATTCAGCAAGGAGATATTATGTCAAGGAATAGGCTACTATTCAATTTTGTAGATATTTTATATTCAAGAACAGAGGTCGAATTCAAAAGGGGAAATTTCAGAGTAAAAGGAGATACGGTTGATATTTTCCCCGCATATGCTGATTTTGCATTTCGCATTATTTTCTGGGGAGATGAAATTGAATCGCTGCAAATTATTAATCCGACCACGGGTAAGAAAATATCAGATGAAAAACTAATTACCATCTATCCTGCAAATCTGTTTGTAACGGGTAAAGATGTAATAGAAGTTGCCACTAAGGAAATTCAGGAAGATTTGCTTCAACAGATCGATTATTTTGAAGAGGAACGCAGATTTTTGGAGGCCAAGAGAATTAAGGAGCGGACAGAATTTGATCTGGAAATGATCCGCGAATTAGGCTATTGTCCTGGTGTGGAGAATTATTCGCGATATTTCGACCGGAGATCACCTGGGAAAAGGCCATTTTGTCTCCTTGATTATTTCCCAGATGATTTTTTAATGATTATTGATGAAAGTCATGTTACAGTTCCCCAGATCCGTGCCATGTGGGGTGGAGACCGGTCGAGGAAAATGAACCTGGTGGATTACGGTTTTCGCCTGCCAAGTGCGTTGGATAACCGTCCTCTTACATTCAATGAGTTTGAGGAGATATTAAACCAGGTAATTTTTGTGAGTGCCACTCCGGGTGATTATGAACTTAGAAAATCGGAAGGAGTTGTGGTGGAGCAAATAATACGCCCTACAGGTTTATTGGATCCAACGATTGAGGTACGCCCAAGTGTTAACCAGATCGATGATCTCCTGGAAGAAATAGATGAACGGGTGAAGATAGGCGACCGGATATTGGTCACAACACTGACAAAGCGAATGGCAGAGGAACTAACTAAATACCTTGATCGTGCGGGAGTTAAGTGCCGGTATATCCATTCAGAAGTAAAAACACTGGACCGCGTGGAAATATTGAGAGAGCTTCGACTGGGTATTTTTGACGTATTGGTTGGTGTTAACCTGCTGAGGGAAGGACTTGACCTACCGGAAGTATCTCTTGTCGCTATCCTCGATGCGGATAAGGAGGGATTTCTCAGGAATCAACGCTCGCTGGTCCAAACAATAGGCAGGGCAGCGAGAAATATAAACGGAAAGGTCTTGATGTACGCCGATAACGTTACAGAATCTATGCAAACCGCTATTGATGAAACTAACCGCAGAAGAAGCATCCAAATGGAGTATAATCAAACACATGGGATTGAACCAAAAACAGTATTAAAATCCAAGGAGGCAATTTTAGGTCAAACAAAAGTCGCTGATTCCAAAAAAACCGGGAAAAAGTACTATGTGGAGAGCGATTCAACAACCATTGCTGCGGATCCACTGATGAAATACCTGGATAAGGATCAGCTTAAACATTTAATAGATCAAACAAGAAAAAAAATGGAAGCGGCAGCCAAGGACCTCGACTTTATCGAAGCCGCAAGGTTACGAGATGAACTTTTACAATTGGAAAATAAATATAAAAATTAATCAGAAACTACATTCCCGCGTAGACGAATTCATTCAGTTTTTAGTTTAACACCTTTCATGACTTCCTCCTCCCAGCTATCCAGCTCCAGCTTTAATTGAGAAACTATGCTACTCTCAGAGTCTGCCAGGTTAATTTTTTCAGACAGATCCTCATCCAAATTAAATAAATAGGTTGTATCATTATTTACCAAAAGCTTCCAATTTCCATATCTCACCACCTTTTGATCTCTGTATTTCCAGAATATTGACCGATCATCTAATGAATTATCTTCAATCAATAGCGTGGTGATATCAACGCCGTCAAATTGAAAATCCGGATTTGTGGTAACTTTTGAGAGGTTTACAAAAGTCGGGAAAAAATCCATGCTCAGCACTGTTTGATCTGTAGTTGTCCCTGGCTCTATATACCCAGGCCAATAAGCAATTGCAGGCACACGATGTCCGCCTTCCCAAAGAGATCCTTTACTACCTCTCAATTTGCCATTATTACCTATCTCTCCTAATCCACCATTATCCGAACAAAAAATTATCAAGGTATTATCCTCCAACTTTAAGTCTTTCAACTTTTCGACGATAGATCCTATCCCTTCATCCATTACCTCAATCATTTCCCTGTAGGCGCTTTTTTTATCTTTCCTGCTTCCATGTGCCGGGAAACGACCTCCAGGGTATCGGTCAGCCTTATCTTTTCTTCCCTGAAATGGATAATGGGGCGCTTCATGTGCGATGTATAAGCAAAACAGTTGATCTTTATTATTCTCAATAAATTCCAGGGAATATTTTGTGATAAGATCTGTAACATAACCTTCTTCGTCAGTTTTTTCAAGATCATGCCACCAATCCGGAATTCCAGCGCCATCCACATGAGAATGATAGTCCACATTTCCACTTACATAGCCACGGAAATAATCAAATCCCTGATATATCGGATTGTAATCGATGCGATATCCCAGGTGCCATTTACCCACGATTCCGGTTGCATAGCCAACACTTTTCATATAATCTGCAAAAGTGTATTCCTCGACGGCAAGTCCTGTCTGCCTGGTCTCACCCCTGGCATAGATTACCCCTTCAATTCCGCTTCTCTGTTGATATCTTCCTGTTAGAAGAGCGGCGCGTGTCGGAGAACATACTGCACCATTGGCATGAAAATCTGTGAATCGGAGTCCTTCGGTAGCTAATTTATCAAGGTTAGGCGTCTGAACTGAAGAATCTCCATAGCAACTAATATCTCCATAGCCAAGATCGTCAGCCATAATCAGAATAATGTTAGGTCGTTCAAACTCCCTCGGAACACATGAAAAAATAAATGCGGTAATTGCTATCAATTGAAATGTACTGTATGTAAATACTGAAAAAATCCTCATATGTATTTTATACTTTAGTGTTTGAATCTAATTAAAAAATTTGATAATCAGCGCTTGGTTAATTTAGCTACTTTATCTTCCTGGTTGCCAATTGCCTTTTTAATTTTTGTTCTGCAACCGAAGTTAGCTTTTCCTCGGTATAGAATAAAGCCGAATTTTCGATACCCAATTGGGTGGATTTTTCTGTAATTTCCCTATATATCTTGAATTTATTCAGGACCAGAGGAAAGCATTTTACAAATGCCAAAACAACCAAAACTGCACATAACATTTTTAACCAGCCTTTCATCCTCAGATCATTTCAGTGATTTCAGGAAATACGATATAAAACATCAAATATGCCATTAAAAGAGTCAATACTAAATTGAAAACCTGCCCGGATATATACAGGATCAAGGGCTTCCCACCTGAAAACTGATGCTTTAACTCTTGAAAATTCACAGATAGTCCAATGCTTACAAAAGCCAGGCAAAATAACCAACCTCTTAGATCTTTAGTGAATCCCTGGATGATCCCATGATCAATGAAGGCGTAGGAAAAAGATGATGGAAGCATGGAAGATAGCAATGAAAACAGGATCGAGGCCCCTAAGAATCCAATAATAAATTTGGGAAATCTCTTCCAGATTTCTGATATACCAACACGTGTATTCCCGTTATTCTCTACTCTGGTGGTCCAATAAACAGCAACTCCAAAAGCTATTATTCCAATTAAAATATTCTGGATCATTTTAATAGTCGCCGCAACATTCATTGCTTTATCACCAAGGAATGCTCCGGCAGCTACCACAGCCCCAGTGGCGTCAATTGTTCCTCCAATCCATGCCCCTCCCAGAATTTCCGGCATTCCAACAAAATTGATAAAGGCTGGCATGATGATCATCATGATGGAAGTAAACACCATAGAAAGACCAACAGCCAAAGTAAGTTCCTCTTTTTTCGCATTACAGGCAGCGGCAGTTGCTATAGCAGCAGAAACACCACAAACTGACATGTCAGCACTAATGGTAATATTCAGCGTTTTCGAACCTATTTTTAGCAATTTCTGACCAAACCAATACGTAGTCACCAATACGATCGGGGTCACTACCCAAGCCACAAAAATCCCAGGCAATCCAATAGCCATTATCTTTCCCAGAAGTATTTCTGCTCCCAGCAAGACCAATCCAGTTTTGATATAATATTCAGTTTGAATAGCAGGTCTCAACCATTGAGGTGTTCCAATGGTATTACTTATGATCATCCCCAAAAGAATGGCCCATACAGCATAACTCACCCCCAGGTTTTTCATATCCGTTTGAGCAGCAAGTAAGTAGGATAATGCGGCTAAAAAGAAAATGCCAATAAAACCAATAATAAATCGCCCGTAATTTATGCCCATAAAATACGCTCCTAGTCCAAATATACCAGCTAATATCAAGGTGAGCATTACCAAACCTGGGAGTATGTTATATCCCTTTTGTTTTGCTCTTTTTTCAACTTGCACCATTTCTGAACTAGACTGATGCCATTTTTCAGCTGCCCTACTTGCAACTAGATTTAATTCATGATCTTTGAAGGAAGCCTGCCTGGCTTGCTGTTCTTTCACAATAGCATCATGTTCAATAACTTCTAATTCACGCTGTAAAGCATCTATTTGCTGCTGATCTTCATTTGTAATCGATTTTCCTGGTGAGAAAAACGATCTTACCGGATTTCCTTCCCACGATTTTGGTCTACTTAATATATAGCTAATGGATTTCCCAATGCCGCTATTTACACCAGTCAATTTGGCGGTATTGTCGTTTGCTTTATACCAACCTATTGTTTTAAATGGAACATCAATAGATTGTTGCGATAATACTTTATCATTATTTTCCACCGCATCGCCAATGGATTGGTATCCTATGACCAGATAAAAAATTATGCCTGCCAGGAGAAAAAATGCTCCCAGCCATATGGCCCAATAATCTTCACTTTTTAGCAATCTCAATTGCATACAAACTTGTCCAATTAATTTTGAATTAAAATAACCAACAATAGTACAAAAAATGTTGTTAAAAATTTAAGGTGGCAATTTCAATCAGGTTTTGTATTTTTGCGATTTATTAAAATTCGATTGATGATTTATTCAATAATTGCATACGGACATCCGGTTTTAAAGAAGCAGGCCCAGGAAATAGTGAAGGGTGAAATAGATGTAAAGCAGCTGGCAGAAGACATGTTTGAGACCATGCATAGCGCTCAGGGGATCGGACTTGCCGCACCGCAAATTGGTAAAAGTATCCGCATGTTTGTCATTGATGCATCGCCACTGGAAGATGAGGAGATTGGCGAGTGGAAGCAGGTATTTATTAATCCGGAAATTATCGAAGAAGATGGTAATGACTGGGCTTTCGAAGAGGGTTGCCTGAGTATTCCTACAATAAGAGAAGATATAATTCGCCAGGAAAAATTAAAAATTCACTATTTCGATGAAAATTGGGAGGAGCATACGGAGGAATTCAATGGCATGATAGCCAGGATCATTCAACATGAATATGACCACATTGAGGGAATATTATTTACGGATCATTTGTCCGCCTTCAAAAAACGTCTGTTAAAAAGCAAGCTCACCAACATTAGTAAAGGGATCGTGAAAGTGGATTACCGGATGAGTTTTCCAGCTAAAAAATAAATCCATAAAATAATCAATTTTTGAATCAACAGTCTGAATCGATGTTTTTTTAGTTTTTTCAGTACCTTTAGCTTTATTCAACTAATAAACTTCCCGATAAAGTTTAATCACTTAATGATCAAAGATGTTGAAAATCACGTTCATCCAGTCTGATCTTCATTGGCAGGATATCGATGCCAACCTTGCCATGTTCGAAGAAAAGATCTGGCAAATCAAAGAAAAGACCGATCTGATTATATTGCCTGAAATGTTCAATACCGGATTTTCCATGAATGCAGAAAAGCTGGCAGAACCCGTAAATTTCAAGACATTTAAATGGATGAATCAGATGGCAAAGCAAACGAATGCTGCTCTTTGTGGAAGCTATATCATCAAAGAATCTGGGAATTTTTATAACCGTCTATACTTTATCGAACCTGAGGGTAGTTTTGATTTCTACGATAAACGGCACCTATTCAGAATGGGGGAGGAACATTTAACTTACTCCCCCGGGAAAAAAAGAATGATCAGGAATTTCCGTGGTTGGAGAATTATGCCGCAAATTTGTTATGATCTAAGATTCCCTGTTTGGAATAAAAACAGATACAATACAATATCCGATGGATTCGACTATGACCTTTTGATCTTTGTGGCCAATTGGCCAGCGCCCAGAACAAATGTATGGGATGCCTTACTTAAAGCCCGCGCCCTGGAAAATCAATGCATTACGATCGGTGTTAACCGGATAGGGTCGGACGGAGAAGGCATTTCATATAGTGGCCATTCTGTGGTTTATGATTTCAAGGGTCTTGCGTTGAATAAAATTACCGATCAGGCTAGCATCCAATCCATTGAATTTGATAAGGAAGAATTACAAAATTTTCGAAAAAAGTTTCCTGTATACCTGGACTGGGATGATTTTGAGATCGATCACCCTTAATTTAATTCAATAACAGTAATTCCCGCACCACCTCTGTCGGCATGCTCATCATGCATGGATTTTACTTCTTTATAGGATTTCAATTCTTCCCGAAGGACTTTCCGCAAAATTCCATCCCCTTTGCCATGAATGATCCGCACACTAGGTACGCCAAAAAGAATGGTATCGTCGATGAATCGACCTAAAATTGCAATGGCTTCCTCAGCCCTTTTGCCCCGCACATCCAGGTCATGGTTAAACTGCGCTTTGCGCTGATTGATATCAATACCTTTGAGTGATGAATAACTTTCCTTCTCCAACTTTTTTACAGCACCTCTGGAAATTTTCTCCAATCTTGACATCCTGACTTTTGATTTCAAATCCCCGAACATCACCTCTGCATCCTGTTTGCCAACTTTAATCACTTCACCAACCGATTCCTGTCCCTTAATTCTAACCAAATCGGCCAGATTGATTTGTCCACCTATAACGCTTATTTCCTTTTCCTTTTTCTTAAGCCTATCAAATCGGATGCTCTTTTCAAAATCTTTGATTTCTCCCCTAAGCTCTCGTGTAATTTTCTTTTCAGCTTTGTGCTCCCTGATTTCCCTGATCAGGTTTTCCACCTTCTGATTGGTCTCTTTTAGCAGGTATTTCGCTTCGCTTTTCGCCGCATTCAAAATTTCTTTCTTCCTTTCATCAATATCTGACTGCAGCTCCCTGTAATTTTTAATTGTTTTCTCCAGGACTTTATTTTGACTTTCATATTTCCTGCCTTGCTCTTCATAAAATCTTTTTTCCTCTTCAAGGTCTGCTAATAACCGTTCCAGCTCCACAGCGTCCGTACCAACTTTCTGTTTAGCAGACTGGATAAGGCGGTTGGGCAATCCTATTTTACCAGCGATTTCCAAAGCGAATGAGCTCCCGGGTTTACCTATTTCAAGCTGATATAGAGGTTCAAGCTTTTTCACATCAAATCTCATCCTCCCATTTATCAAACCTTCGCGAACATCTGCAATTTTCTTCAGGTTATTGTAATGTGTGGTGATGATCCCCATGGCATTGGATTTTGCCAATTCCTCTAAAATGGCCTCAGCAATTGCGCCCCCAAATTGAGGATCGGTACCAGATCCGAATTCATCAATGAGAAAGAGGGTTTCCTTATTGGCATTTTTCAATAAAAGATCCATTGATCTCAGATGCGAGCTGTAGGTGCTCAAATCATCTTCGATTGATTGTTCGTCACCAATATCAATAAATATGTTTTTAAAAATTGAGGTTTTTGATCCTTCCATAACTGGAATAGGCATCCCGCATTGATACATATACTGTAATAGCCCCACCGTTTGCAAGCACACAGACTTACCCCCGGCATTCGGCCCTGATATGACTAGTACCCTATCCAGGCCATTGAGTTTGATTGCCAATGGAACGATTTGCTTTTGTTGCTTGGATAAAGCACGTTTTAAAACGGGATTAATTGCATTGTGCCATTCCAGTTCACCTTTTTGATTCAGGATGGGCACGTTGGCTTCCCATTCCACCATGAGTTTAGCTTTTGATTTTATCAGGTCGATAATTCCAAGAAATCTACTGCCATTTGTGAGGGGTTCAATATGCAACCTGATCTCATCTGTGAGCATGGTCAAAATCCGGATAATCTCTCTTTTTTCCCTATAGGAAAGCTCTTTGAGATCATTATTAATTTCAAGTACTTCCGACGGTTCAATAAAAATAATATTTCCAGAGGCTGATGCATCGTGTATAAATCCCTTAACATGGCGTTTATATTCCGATTTAATTGGGATCACCAACCTGCCATTCCGGATAGTCAACGAGCTGTCTTCAGGAGACATCTCAGATTTGCGGGTATCTCTCATTACCCTGTCAAGTGTCTTCCTGGCAATTTGTTCGTTTTTTTGTATTTCAGCTCTTATTTTTCTCAATTCTGGTGAAGCATTTCCCCTAATCTGTCCTTTTTCATCAATACAGGCTTCAATTTTAGCTACCAGATTTTTGTCAATCTCTATGCTTGCTATCAATTGTGAGATTTCCGGATACGCTACATGCTTGCTATGCAAATACTTCTGCCACTCACGTAATACAATTAGTGTCTTTTTAATGTCTACAACTTGATCTGTTTCCAGAAAAATTCCTTCAACTTTTAATTTATCAAGTATTTGATTTATTTCAGGATAGTTCAGGGCAGGGATCTGCTCACCAGCCTGAATCATTTTTACATACTCTTCTGTTTGAGTGCAAAGCTTTTGAATCAGGTTCTGATTTGCTGAAAAACGAATTTTATCTACGTTATTCTTTCCTGTCAGGCCGAAGCAATGGTCTTTGAGTAAATCCCGAATTTTATCAAAACCCAATTTTTGTTCAATATCATGGGGATAAAGCATATTCTGGTTTATTCATCGTCCTCGTTTTCAGGCAAATCCTTATTGGTAATCAAGCGCTCTTCCAGGCTAAGGCTGTCTGCGATGATCTCGTAAATTCTAGTGAGCCCTTTAATATCGTCCATATAATATTCAAAACTCTTTCGATACAGGGAATCAGTCATATTGTGCTCCTCATAAAGTTTTGCTTCATAATAAGCAAAAACTATTTTTGCTGAATCACCTGTCAATCTTAATTCTTTAATTTTTTGTTCGAGCACATATAGATCCTTAAGAAAAACAGCAACCTGCTCCATGGAATACAAGCCCTTCGGATTTTTGGCCTTTTTCATCGTGCAATAGGTACACGTACAAATGACGAGAATTAAAAAAACTTTTTTCACGGGTGAAAATTACTTAAATAAGTTCTAATTTTAAAGCCAAAAATGTGCCAATGAGAGAGCTTGTAAAAAAGCTGAGAAAGTATCAAATCCAAATACGAAAGGCCATCAATAACCAGATGCAGGGTGATTTTCATTCTGTTTTTAAAGGCTCCGGTCTCGAATTTGATGATGTGCGAGCGTATCAGTATGGAGATGATTCGAGAACAATTGACTGGAACGTGACAGCAAAAGGGCATGGCACCTTTGTAAAAACATACCGAGAAGAGAAAGAACAAATAATTTTTTTCCTCATTGATGTGAGTGCATCTCAGGAAATCGGTAATCCCGGAAAACAAAAAATCGATATTGTAAAAGAGATTTGTGGTGTATTATCTCTTTCAGCCGTACATGAACAAAGTCAGGTTGGTTTGATATGTTTTTCTGACATGAAAGAAAAATATGTGAAGCCTGGCAAAGGAGAAAAGCATGCCTTTAGTTTTTTATCCGATCTTATGGATTTAAAACCAAAATCAATGAAAACAAATATCAGCAAATCAATCCTATATGCACTGAACATTATAAAAAGAAAAAGTGTGGTGATCATGATATCTGATTTTATAGATGAGGGATACGAGCATAACTTAAGAGCCCTTGCGGGCCAACATGACCTGGTAGTGGTACATATCAGTGATAAACGAGAAACACAACTACCTCGACTTGGTATCGTCCCTTTGCTAGACAAGGAAAGCAAAAAAACAATCTGGACCAATACCAGCTCTCCGGGATTCAGAAGTGATTTAAAAGGAACATTTGAAGGAAATCAGGTGAAACTTGAGCAGTTCTGTAGACGACATCAGGCAAATTATGTCAATATCTATACAGATGAAGATTATGTCCCGAAATTGATCAAGCTATTCAGGGTAAGGAATAAATCAAGAAAAATTGCGTAGTAAAAAGATAGCTCAATTCGTCATCTTATTTTATTTGTATAATTTCTCCGTTGCTCAAAGCATAGAACCCAAAGGATATTTTATTCAGGATACAGCAAAAATTGGAGAAGAGGTCACCTATGCACTTTCTGTTCGGTACAATAAAGACCTGAATTTACTTTTCCCGGACAGTACCTTCGACTATGGCACATTTGAGTATAATTCCAGAACCTATTTTAAGACCAAAACCGATAGCACGCAAAGTTATGATAGCGTGGTTTATCAATTATCGACTTTTGAAATTGATTCTGTTCAGTATTTACAGCTGCCAGTCTTCATCCTTGAAGGTGATAGTTTAGCCATACTTTCCAACATCGATTCCATTGAATTGATCCATGTTGTAACGGCAATACCAGAAAATCCGGAATTAAAGGCCAATACAGATTTAGTGAATGTAAAAAAGCAGTTTAACTATCCATATCTCCTGGTAGGTTTTGGAATCATGGCTTTCGCGGCACTGGTTGTTGTCTTGTTCTTTGGTAAACAATTAGTAAAACTATGGAAAATGTATAGATTGAATCGAATGCATAAAAAATTTATTGAACGCTTTTTCAATTTAATGCGGGATGTTTCGAGCAATAATCCAAGTAAAACTCCTGAGCATGTATTGGCCGTTTGGAAACAATATCTGGAACGTCTGGAAAAAAAACCTATTTCCAAATTAACAACCAAAGAGATATTGGTGCTACATAGCGACAGTCAATTGAAAGACAATCTTAGCATGATAGATCGATGTATATATGGCGGTGAAAAAGGAAATGATCTGTTTAAAAGCTTTGACTATTTGATGAGATTTTCCGTTGAAATTTATAACCAACGAATAAGTGAGATAAGAAACGGTTAAGCGTATGCCAGAAGTTAGTAAGTGGTTTTCTGTATCCTGGTTTTATCCATCAACATTCCAGAATTTCACATGGGAATATAAGTTTTTTCTCATGTTTTTATTGGCAATCCCCCTTGTTTATGTATTGAAGTGGTTATTCAACATACGCATGAAACAAAAACTGACGATCGCACTTCCTGAAAAAAAATTAAAATCAAATCTAATAAGCCTTCTACGATTTATTCCTGATATTCTTTTTGCCATGATGATTGCCTTACTAATCATTACACTGGCCAGGCCACAAACCAGCAATGAAAAAGTAGAACAGTGGACAGAAGGTATAGATATCATGCTGGTTGTTGACATTTCCAGGTCCATGACCATCCAGGATTTTAAACCAAACCGGCTTGAAGCGGCCAAGCAGGTAGCAAAAGAATTTATTGCAGGCAGATTCCAGGATAGAATTGGTATCGTAATATTCTCCGGTGATGCATATAGCCTGGCGCCACTCACCACTGATTATAAATTGTTAAACACCTATATTGATGAGATCACGTTTGAAAAAATAGAAGCTTCGGGTACAGCGATAGGAAGCGCCCTTGCTGTTGCCACAAACAGAATGCGGGAATCTGATTCGAAATCAAAGGTAATAATTTTGTTAAGTGATGGTGACAATACAGCTGGCAATATCGATCCGATCACAGCAGCAGAAATTTCCCACGCGTATGATATAAAAATTTATACCATAGGTATAGGCAAAGAGGGTAGAGTACCAACTGGGGTGAACGTGTTTGGACAAACCGTATATAGTGAAAATACCCTGGATGAGACCACCCTACGAAAAATCGCCGATATTGGTGAAGGGAATTTTTATCGCGCATCCGATAATAAAGCCCTCGAAGACGTGTTCAAATTGATTGATAAATATGAAAAAGCAGAAATAAAGGAAAACAGGTTCAAGGATACAACAGACTATTACCCGGTTTACATGAAATGGGCAATTTTTATTTTCCTGGTATGGATTGCTTTAAAATCAACCTTCGTGAGTAATATTCTAAAGGATTGATTATCCCATATAGTCACCCGATCCATATTTACACTCATCAAATTTTTTGTTGACTTTCATTTTCCAAAACGGGCCGTTCTTAAGTGTAATGATAAATTTTACACCAAAGTTATGCCACCATCTGGAAAAACCATTTTTATTGAGTGGCTGGCCTTTGGGAATCGCCAGGTATTGAAAGCCCATTCCCAATGTTACTTCTTCAAAACAGCGATTTCCCGATAATGTGTTTTTTGTGTCATTGGTGATGATATACCGGATCCGTTTTTCCTTTTCATTTTGCTTTTTAGGATCAGGTTTGGCGTCGATTACTGTATTGGGAGTGGGAAAATAATCTTTATTGTGCTGCTCCTGGGCAAATAAATTATACCCCAGAAAGGAATTAGACAGCACTAATATTAAAACCAGAAATAAAAAAAATCGCTTCACCCAAATTTCCATGAATGAAGCGAAATTAATAAAATATAGTTTAATATTTCTCTAATCGGATTTACAGTTCTTCGCTAATGATCTGCACGTCATTCTCAAAATCATATAATGTCAGTATACGTAAGTTGAAGTAAGCCATCCAGAAATCTTCCAGAGATTGAATATAACGTGATTTTGCTTCGTCCTTCTCCGTTAAAGCAATATTCATATCTGTTATGGATATTTTGCCAATATTATATCGCTGTTTTGTAATCTCATATCTTCGTTGCGCAATATCATCTGCCACCTTGGTGATCTTAATCTGATCTTTTAACATTTCGATTTGTCTTACCTGGGTAAGTACTTCTTCATCAAAGGTTATGGCTTCCTGGTCTACACTATATTGCACCATTTTCTGATTAGCTTCGGCTGTTTTTACTCTTGACTTCCGTCGCCCCCAATCTAAAATTGGTATTTCGAATCCCAATTGTACAATTTGCTGATCTTTTGGCCCATCATACAATTCTCCAACGGGTGCATTATTAGCTGTCCGGTTTGTCAATCCAAATCTGGCAAACAGATCTGCCTGAGGACCAGTCTCCCCTCTAGCACGGGCTATTTCTGCATCCGCTTCCAATTTCCTGCGTTCATAGCCAATAATTTCTGATCGGTTTGCTTTAGCATATGCAAGAGCCACATCTTCCTCAACATCAAAATCAGGAATCTCTTCTGGTAAATGAAGAATTAATTCTGAGGCATCCGATAATCCGGCCCATGTCTTCAACCTTAACGTTCGCGTTTCAATATCAAGTCTGGCCTGAGCAACCTGCTGCCTGGAATTCATAAGTTGCAATTCCAACTGTAGCAATTCATTTTCTGCTATCTTCCCCAGATTGTATCTGCCTTGTGCAATTTTAAAGATCGTGTCGTTGTTGGCCACATTTTTTTCGGCGATTTCCAGGTTTATCTGTGCAAGCATTAAATCAAAAAACCTTCGAGTCGTGTTCCAGGATATTTCTTCAAGGCTTTCAAAATATTCCCGTTGTGATTCCTGGTACCGCAATGGTTCAATTTTTTTATCCCATTTTAGCCGGTTATATTGAAACAATGGCTGTACTAAGCCAATCTCTAATGGAGTACCACTGTATTGATGATACTTTTCTAAATCATCGACTTCCAGATAGTTATCAAATCTATTGATACCTGAATTGAGGAAGATCCTAGCCCCGGTAAAGTATATTGGCTGTTGAAGCCTTAAATTTAGGTCAGAATTGTTGTTTTGGATTGGCCTGAATGCAATCGTACCATCAGGTTGCGTAACCGGACTGAAAGACCTGTTATAACCAGGCAACGTTCCATCAACACCAAGTTGAGGTTTATAATTTGACTTGTAAGATTGAAACTGCCAAAACCGGTTTTCCCTGGTGGTTTCAGCATACCTGGATTGAATTGATTGTTGTCTAGCAATATTGACAATTTCCCTTAACGTATAAACTTTCTGGGTTGTTTGGTCGTTTTGAGCTTTTGATTCTAGTGAAAAAAATAGAACTCCTGTTAAAGCTAAAATTTTTATTTTATTCATATCTTAACGAAGTTATCGGATCCTGGCTTGCAGCTCTTCTCGCAGGAGTTATTCCAAAAATTAATCCTACTGTAGCAGCTACGCCAAATGACAATAAAATTGATGTAAATGTTATAATTGTTGGTATATCAGCAAAATTGGAAACAAGTAAAGCCAAAGCAATACCCAGGATTATACCGATTAATCCGCCTGTGATTGAGATCATTACGGCTTCAAACAGGAATTGGGTAACAATATCCTGCTTTTTTGCTCCTAAGGAGAGGCGTAAACCTATCTCTTTAATGCGCTCCAAAACAGAGGCCAGCATAATATTCATAATACCAATGCCCCCTACAAGAAGCGATATTCCTGCAATGGCCCCGAGTACAAAATTAAATATTTGATTCGTCCTCTGCTGTTGCTTCAATAACAATTCAGGAATAGTTATCTGATAATCAATTACATCATAGTGCCTTCTTTCCAATACACGGGATATGATTTCTGCGATGGGATTTAACAAATCTGTTTGTGCCACCTGAACCACTAATTTATCAATCTGATGGTAATTAACGGGAGCAGCATCTCCCTCATCTTCGGCAGTAATAATTACCATTCTTCCACGGCTGATGACACTACCACCTTGCAGCATTGCCTTGGTCACCAGGTCACGATTTTCATAGCGTATCAGGACCGTTTTTATTGGGGTATAAACATCCATATTGAAATCACGGATGCCCAATTTCGCAATGCTTGATTCAGAAATAATCCGCTCCTCCAACACACCTACAATAGTTAACCAGGTTGGTCCACACTTTATATTTTTACCGATAGGATTTTCCGTAGGAAAAAATTTGGTTTGTATGGATTTTCCAATGATACACACCGGAGCCCCTTTAATGAGTTGCTGGTCATTAAACATTTTACCACTAGCCAGCTGAAAACTTGTCAGTTCGAAATAATTAGGCTCTACACCTACAAGTTTTGCCGATCTGCGGATACCATTTTTGATAATGTACGTATCCAAAACAATTTCAGGACTCAGTCTTTCAATTGAAGGCACTATTTCTGATATGGCATCTACATCCTTGAGGGATAGACCTGGAGAAAACTTCTTTTTTTCTTTACCCGTGGCAGAAGATTCCGCGAGTGTTTCCTCCTTTTGTTCAATTATTGGCTCTATTACTATGTTATTAACGCCCACCAGCTTTATCTGTTCAAGGATTTCCTGCTGTGCACCATTGCCTATGGCTAGCATGGCAATGACTGCCGCAACACCGAATATAATCCCTAATGCTGTAAGTATAGAGCGCATTTTATTAGCAAATACTGCTTCAATGGCTATATAAAAATTCGCTAATACCCGTTCTGAAATCATAAAAAGTTTGGATTAAATGCGGTTTATTGTACTTGAGTGTTTGGGGTTCCTCCATCGCCACCTGGAGTTCCGCCACTTGGTCCTCCTTGCCTGCCCCCTCGTCGTTCTCTAAACCGTTGCATTTGTTCTTCGGTTACTTCGCGTGTTGTGCCATCTGGTAAGGTAATTGTGGTGGTTTTAGGAGCTTGTGCCTTAAGGTTTTCTTCTTCTTTTTTCATCCTTTTCCCATCTAGCTCCGCAAGTAAGTTTATTTCTTCGTCTTTAACGCCAGATGGTACAGAAAGATATACGCGATCACCAGCGTCAAGACCAAGTTTTATCACTGCTTCATTGCTGTTTGTTTCTCCTACCTGAACTTCCTGCTTTATTGTCTTCAAACCAGATTTCTTAAATACGTACGCAATGGAATCATTCAAGCTATGTAAACTTTCCAATGGGACAGACAATACGGAATCGAGCTCATTTACATAAATCTTATTTGATGTTGTCATTGCAGGACGCAACAAAGGATCCGTCCCTTCAATTTCAATCGTGGCTTCAAATACCTTTGAATCTGAATTTGGACTCTGCTCCCCTACATTAGCTACTCTTGTCACTGTCCCAACAAGTTTTTTATCGGGAAATGCATCTAATCCTATTTCTACTTTTTGTCCAGGCTTTACCTTTCGCACATCTACTTCATTGATATAAGTTTTTGACAACATAGTGCTCAAGTCTGGGAGCGTGGCAACAACAGGGTCCCACATATGAATCTGTGATCCGGCTTTCATCGGTAAATTGTCATGACCTTTTGCATAGACCAACATACCAGGTTCTGGAGCGGTGATCTGAAATGATTTCACCAACTCTAGCATTTCATTCAATTCATTTTGAGTTTTTCTCCTCTCCGTGGCAACTTCAGTCATTTTGGCCTTATTCTGCTCGAGTTTGATTTGATAATTTTGTTGTGCCTGTTCATAAGCTCTTTTAGCTTTGTCAAGGTCAATCTCAGCTTGTTTGATTGTAGCCGGAGGTTCGAATTGTGACTGATCAAGCTTGATCTGCATTTCTTCCACCGCATAAGCCAGATTGATCAGTTCATCTCGTGCCTGCCTCATTTGCAAGGTAGTATCAAGCTGGACCTGTATAAATTCAGATTGTCGTTGTTCCAGGTCCAATTGTTTATCCTGGAGTTTGGAATTGAAATCAGATTGGTCAAGCGTTGCGATCCAGTCACCTTTTTTCACGATAGTACCCTCATCCACAATATCCTGAATACTCACCTGGTAAACTCTGAATTCCCTGAGCCCTGTTGGTCCCA
>Ga0209536_100001276_pt1 | contig 41751 bp, 53 predicted proteins | sample DeeMarSeWOR28_12_FD_187461 | JGI IMG/M metagenome (GOLD analysis project Ga0209536, IMG submission 187461) | Marine sediment microbial communities from White Oak River estuary, North Carolina - WOR-2-8_12 (SPAdes) (version 2) | ecosystem: Environmental > Aquatic > Marine > Intertidal zone >...
TGGAACTGTATTTATACGATTTAAACTAATTGAATCGTTGATGGCTACTTGAGAAGCCGAAAGCGCACTCATAAATTTGGCAAGGCTTATACTCTCATAAATTCCACCAGTTTCTTCAAATATAGTTATTCCTGCATCTCGTCCTAGATTAATTAAATCATATAGCACGCTAATAGCTGAAACATTTGCAAATATGCTACGACTTAAGCCAATTGACTCGCCGATGTTTACTTGCGAACTCATCAAAGCTGTAATTACCTTAGCAAGGATTATACTTTCGCTAAGATTTAATTGAGAAACTTGAGTAACGCCTGCAAATCTGGCTAGATTTACACTTTGATAGAAATTCGCCACTAATGACGAACTAAACCCCAAAGCTTTTGAAAGTGTTACAGCTTCTTCCACGGGCGCTACCCAAATTTCTTCTAAAGTTGTTAAGAAAACCGATTTTGATAAACTTATCGGCTCAATTACATTTATCTCTGATGCCGAAGATACAAATATAGATCTAGTTTGTATTATCGATTCTTGTACATTGGCTAGTTCGTTTGAACTTTGTCCTGCAAACTTTGCAATGGCGACAGTACCTGGTGCTACAGCATAAACAGAATCTGTTACGCCTTTATAAACCGCCAAAGATATAGATTCTTCTGTAGCGGTTACTGCATCTGGAATTTCAAACTCTGTCCACGCAACGTAACAATAGTTATTCGCTACACCGCTAGCGTCAACGCGAATGCGTAAATCCGTATAATCGGTAATACTATCAGCTTCTGTACCGGTTAATGTATAAGAAGATGTAGTCCAGGTCGTTGTATAAGTTATAGAAAAAGATGCAATTAATGTTGTTCCCTGATACAAATATGCTGTGCCAGTCCCATTGTTCTTATCATCTAACAATCTAACTCTTATAATATGTCCTGAACTTGATAGTGGATCTGAAAGCGTGTTGGTTAGAGCATTCTCAAACGTATCTGCCGCTGGATTTTTACTAGAGGTTATGAAATCTGCATCGCTATTATCATCTAACTTCGACCATAACGGCGTAGTAGTCCAACCCCCAGTAGATATATCAGAGATGGGATAACCGAACTGAGCCATTACTCACCTCCGTTTAGGATGCGGCGGCTGTACAAGTAACTGTCACGTTCAGAACGTCATTATCGATAAGGGCTCTGTCCTGACTAAATGCTCCACCACCATAAAGGATTCCAGTTGCTCCGCCTTTGGTATCGTCGTCAACAATAAACGCGCCGCCAAAAGTTGCAGTACCACTAATTGTGAAGACCGCTTTATTTCCGCTGTTGTCAACACTTTGACCAGACACAGCACCAAGAACTAACGTTTGACGAACTAGTTCGTCATAAGTTTGTTCTTCTGTCCAACCAGCGTGACCACCACTCATAGTATCACCCGGTGCAAATGAGGGTGTACCGTCGGTCAGACCCACATACCACGCTGCTGTATATGCTGAACCCTTTAAATGCTTATCAAGTGAATCGTCTAATCCCGCATCGACCACCAGGTTATCAAATTCTTCCACCCATAACAATTCTCCGTCTCGAAACGCTTCGATTTTGTAATGCGTCGAGAGGCCCTTTGTTCCAACAGGCACTCCTTGTTGAGCATCGACTCCTGACTCAACATTAATATGATTTGCACGATCTTGACTCTCCATGTTTAAATATCTCCTATTCGAATGAATCTTTGTTTACTTTGTAAGCGACGTATGCGTCCATCATTGCTGCTACTGGATCGATTTTCTGATCATAACGCTTCTTTAATAGCTTCCGGTTACCATTAGTATCTTCAATTGTAATAGCATTGCCCATAGCAAACGTCATAAGTTCTTGGTCGAAGAGTAACATTCGTTCTTCTGCCAAAGTTTTTAGTTCGCCAAGAGGAACACTTTCTGTTTTAGCGCCTTGAATAACCTTTTCTATTCCGAATGGACCGTTTTCAGTCTCCCAACGCTCAACAAATTCACGAGCATTGTAGGGATCGTATCCCAGACAACGTACGTCATAACCTAAATTAAGAATGAACGCATCTAAATCATCATAGACCTCCGTCATATTAAGAATAGTCCCTTCTAATACTTGAAGACTAGTCTCATCTAAGAATTGCTCGTACTTTGTTCGCATTGCTAATGGTAATTTCTTTAATGTCAAAGACGAAATGTAACACCTCGTCTTTACGCCAAAGTTTCCGTTTGGTAATGGAAACAGAAAAGTAAATGCACAGAAGTCATCTCCCTGAGATAGGTCTGCACCCATAGCACAAGGTAACTCCCAAAAGTCTCTCTTGCGATGGGGGAGTGTTTCTTCATATGTAAAGAAGTAAGTATAGCCTTCCATCGGAATTCCGAACCTCTTTGCGAGGATGTCATTCCGAGCGGCTGGTACTTTTTCGGCTCTTTCAACATCGCGTTGATAAGTTTCATAGGTAACAGTCTTCCCTAAATTCGGATTAGCTTTAATCCATAGTCTGGGATCATTAACTTCTTCTACTTCGTCTAATCTGTAATACCAAATGGAAACGTGTGGATTAACGTACTCCCCCTTAAGGATGTCAAGTAATTCCATTTTGATTGTATCGCCACTACTGTTTCGGATTGTTCCTTCAGAGCTCATAGCTATAATCAAATAGTCATCTAACTTTGAAGCTCCTTGTTCAATTGCTCCAACTACATCTTCTCTAATGTCTCCAGATAACCATTCATCAACAGTGGCAACTAGAGGCCGTAGTCCTTGGAGCTTATCAATAGACATTGGTCGTACTTCAATAATAGAACCAGTAAGGAAGTTCTCTATACCCTTCTTAGTAGAAGCTAGTTTCTGTCTTAGTGCTCTATTACCAGTAGTATTCTGAATAGAACCCTCTGTCAGAAACTTGTATAGTGGTCCCCTAGCTCTTACTATTGCTGTACGAATTGGAGACATTACTTCTTCGGCCTGCTTCATAGTCGGAGCAGTCGTAATTTGGTGTGTAGTGGCGGTGTTGACGTTCAAGAAGTAGTTTTGTATCAGCGAGCCATACATGGACTTCGCTGCCCCCCTGGCGACGATTAGGTATTGCTTGTTTACTAGGCGCCGCTTAAGCCTCTTCCGTACATACTTACCTCCACGGTTGTTGGCTGATGGGACAAACACCGATCTCTCTACAAAGTAGTACCAACCGAAGATTTGTTCCGCCCATAGCTTAAAGCTTGGTAACAAAGTTAGATCGCTACCATCAGTTAACGTTAATTCTGCTTCACAAAAGCGAATGAAACCATTAATAGCTTCGCTATCATAGTAAATTCCTGGATTTTCGATTAACTTATCGATCCTGTTCATCTCTAAAGAAATCTGTCGACATACAGGAATGTCCCCAGCAAGTACTTGTTCGCGGAATTCTCCATAATACTTAGGAACTGCTTTGTTGGAGAAGACCATATGCTAACTACCTCCTAAAATCTTCTTGGCGTAATTACTAGCAGCCTGACTAACTGCATTAGACACAACTTGTTTTGCAATGCCGCCGGCCATACCGCCAATAAGCTTTTTAGCTTTAGCTCCTGCAGAGGGATTTAAACTAGCATACTTTTTTTCTAAATCCAATCTGGCATTGACTTTTTTAAGTTCTTCGTTTGACATTTCGAATACTTTTTTCTTTTTAATCCGCGCTGCTTCTGCGGACTCGGCACTTCTGGAACGCTTTTTCCTTACTCCCCACTTCATTCCTTTAATTCCATAGTGTTCCAGCGCCGCTTGACCTTGTTCTGCTAATTCTTTATTCATATAATTACTCCGCTGGTACAAAGTCGGGATCAACTTCTATCATCAGGCGAAACCCAAGTTCGTCTAACTGTCTAGAATATGATTCTAAAAGGAATGAGGTTCCAGGAGGATCAAACTCTAGCCTAGTTTTTAGAATTACATAAGATTTTACTGCTTCGATGTTAGAAACACTGTTAAATAAATCTGTCCAAGTTGCAGTATCATCTGAAATATAGAATCCTCCATCTGGACCAATTCCTAATTGGCTTACAGCCATTAATGCAGTGTTGATTGCAACTACTAATTCTGCATCGAATTCTGTGAAATCAGGTAAGATCCCTAACGATGTACGAACTGTCTTTAAGATACTAGTTTCCATAATTTCTCCTTTAACGCCAGGGCACAGTATCTCCTGGACGTCGTACAACTAAAGGTTTTGGTAATAAACTTTCATCGCCATAGTGTATTGCCATATGGGTATTATGACTTGTACAGATCAAATATGCAGGATCAAACATCATTGGGTCTTGATGCTCGATCATCTCCATTGTAATTGGATTCATATGATGTACAACTATCTGATTAACTATGTCATAACCAGGAATACCAAGATCGCAACCGTCATCTCGTATAATAACTTGATCTCTAACACTTTGCCAAGCGGCAGAGTGATATAGAACCTGATTGAGATAACGGTCACGACCAAAGGTACTCTCTCCCACTACACCGCGCAAGCGAAGATAGTCGTATCTTCCTTTGAAAGTTTTGATTTTACGCAACTCTCTGTAAGTTCTAATCATCGATGTCACCACCTTCAGACTCTTGACCTTGATAAGAGCGCATTGCGTCGAGTGCTTCTTTGTATAACTCCTCTATTCGCTTAGTAGAAGCTAACGCTTCAGTCTTTGCTTTGAGCAGTTGGTTTTCTTGAGAGAGTTTTTCCATCTCAAGCTTCGCTCTCATAGTTCCTAGTTTAAGAAAGTGAGTGATTACCTGTGAAGATGCAGTCCCAGCAGAGAGTTGTTCGGCGGCCAAGTCGACAGCCATACCGATTAATTCGGTTTCTCTGGCTTCGACAGTTTTAGCGGGGGCACCCCGTTTCGTTGGCCTCGTACTTTTTCTCTTGGGTGCTGCCATTTAATCTCCTTTATTACAATTCGGGAAATAGTTCTGGATGAGCTTTAACGAGTCTGTCTACCTTCTCTTCGAGAGGTATAACAACAGGGTCTTTGATGTCGAATGTCTCAGTTAAAGTTAAAGCAGTTTCCCACAAAGGATTCTTAACTGCAGTGTCTGTAACCCACCAAGAAATTCCAGGTATAGGATAATCCTCTTTTGCTGTTTCAGCGAAAGCCAATATCCCTTCTGGATCTGCTTCACCACCATCTCCGTTGTAAACTCTTCCTGTTGGAATAATTGGTTTCTTCCAGAACGTTTTCCAAATCTTCATACTTCGGTGCAAATATGATACAGCAGCAGTTCCGCCTTTACCTTGCCAATACATCATTGGTAATCCAACATCCACATACTCTTGGAAAGCATTCGCAACCTTAATAGGATGCCATTGCCCCCCGCTAGGGCTTAGCGGTAATGCCCACCAGCATAAACCTTGTGCCATGTCGGGAAAAGCAGACTTCATCCCGCTAGATAAAAGTCTAGCATTCGCTACAGCGTTTGTTCTGTTATCAAAAGCACCTTCTACGTCCCAAATATAACCATCTGGTTGAAATCTAGCCACTTGACTCTTTGCGACGCTTAGTTCTCCTGAAGGATTAGCTCCGTAAACGAAGTGCCACAAATAAACTTTTAATCCAGCTGCTTTTAAAGCTTCGATAAGGGAGTTTCTAATGTTCTCTCCCCAAGTGGGCCAAGGACTCCATCTACTTACCTTTTGTACTGCTGTACCATTTGCGGCTTTTAAGTAAACGCCTTCGAAGTTGTGTTCTTTCAACCACTTTGCAAAGGCTATAGGATCACCTCCTCCAACCGCGGGGACATTGTGACTATATATTGCCTTTCCATGTATCATTTGGTTCTCCTTTCTTTTAGATAGTGAGCACTTTAGAAAAGAATCATTAGACTTTCTAAACCAATAAAGGTCTCTTGAAAGGAGAAACGAGTGGAACCCGTAATTTTTTTAGTCTAATGATTCTGTTCTAAAGTGCTCTTTACATTGTTTATTCCTTCTTTTCGGCTTCCATTTCTTCTGCTAATTGCGATCTTATTAAATCTCTTTTGGCTAAATCTAAAATGTGAAGCGCTAAATCATAGTTCATGGGCATACCCATAACGGACATATCTACCATGTCTGCTATAGGGGAATACCGAATAGTTAGAACTGGAGGTACAGCGCCAACTAATCTTTGTAATTGTTGAACCTTTTCTACTTGTTCTTTCTTATCGTCTGTGCCCAACAATTCTTCAAGCGTTTGTTTAATCGTTTCTTCCATTTCGCTCATGATAAATTATCCATCCATGCTGGTCTCCCAGTGGCCGTAGCTTGCTCAGCCTTGCCTTGAATATCGCCATTATCAAGAGCATGTTGCAACCAAGCTTCCATAGCAGTTTGCAAGCCCTTAACAAGAGCTGTCTCCTGCGGCAATGAATCTCTCCATTGTTTTGTAACTTGTGAAATATGCTCTGGCTCTGCTGAATAATCTGTGGCATTTGGCATACCGTTCAACCAAATTTCCATTACTTTGGTACTAAGTTGTTCGCCAGAAACATCATCATACTCAACAATGTTTATAAGTATTTTCTGATCTTCTGGAGCAACATTCTTTCCTGCCATAACTAAATATGATTCTACTATATGCATAGTGCTCTCCTTTCAAATTGCATAACCCCATACTCTCAAGTATGAAGTCTGCGTTCCTTCCGGGCTTATTCTAACTGCTATGTCGCCATTAGCATCGCAACCCGTCCAACCACTACATGAGTTATACCAGTTAGAACCAATAGAATATGTGGACACACATCCATAGTAAGTTGTAGATGGCCCCACAGTCATATAATTAGTAATAGCTGGATGTGTCGTAGAACTGCGAGTAATAATACGAACATATACGGCTCTAATTCCTGCGGGAACTCCAAACGTAGCGGATAGATCAACGGTAGCTGGATTAAAGACACCGGTTCTTGCTTCCCAACCAGCATTGGTTAACTCATTGCCGTACATAACTATTCCATATACACTATATGTTGTACTATTCTTATAGGGTTTTAATCCAGCAGTACTAGTATAGTTAACAGATCCACCAGACGGTGTACCCGCAGAACTTCCAGCTCGAAGTCCAGCATAAGCATAAATGTACTGTGGTGTATATGTAGCCTTTCCGCTGTCCTGATTAATACGAAGCCATGTTGTATCTGAACAACTAATTTGTCCAACCCATGTTCCACCTTCATAGACATCGTATTGCTGTGCGGCAAACTTTCCAGTACCAGCATTAGAGATACTTGAAGTTGCAGAAACTCCGCCATCAACTCGCATGTAACGTGGAGTATAAATCGGAAGGTTAGTAATGTGATTAAGTTTTAACCACGCAGCGTTATCGGTTCCAACTTCTCCGACTCTAGTTGTACCATAATAAAACGTTATGCTACCTGAATCGATAGCGCCTGCATTATAACCTACAACAATGCCGCCATGAAATGCTGCACCAGCAGAAGAGTTGAAATAGATTTTACCGTCAGGACGGTTAACTTGAATTGGTCGACCAAGATAGCCTCCAGAATCATTGTAATGATACAGACTAAATGAAGATCCAGTATTACTTCCACCTTCGGCGTCATTATCAATTGCCCAACGCCAACGTGGAGAAGATTGTCCGGTCCAAAATTCAAGAAATCCGTATTGTCCTGCTGGGCGACGAATAATAAGACTAATTTGTCCTAATAGTCCACTTCCCCAATAACTAGAGTTATTAGATGTTAATGTTCCAGTAATTGTTCTAGTACCATCTGTCAATAAATATTGCGTATGGTCATCGTCACCAAGTCCTGTTAATCCGCCATGGTCCATATCGGTAGTGCCCATAGTATCAATGAGATCTATGTATTTGTTTTCGTCGGGCTCTTTACCGTCTTCGAAATATGACTTGAGCACGGTTTTACTAACGACAGCCATAAAGACCTCCTTGAAATATGAGTTTTGGGGGCGTAGCACCTAAAAGACGACGATGATTTGGATGATTGATCGCCTTAAGAGGACTTCTACGCCCCCGGAACCTAAGCGTGTTTTAGCAAATATAACCCCCGGGGAATTTTTTGGGAGCCGGGCGATGCATAGGGGGGGTATCTGATGCGAGGCCCCCCCCTACCGTTGAACTATCTCAACAGTAGGGAAGGTCGTCGACTTTGAACGATCTTTAAAGTTTTCTTTTGTTACAGCAACGTAAATTCCTAAAACGTTGAGGGCCAGTATTTCATCAATAGCCTCATTAATAGCTCGGGTTTCTTGAAATTCTGTTAATTCATGTGAACTTTTTACAATTCTTGCTAAGTAAGAAACAGTATTGTAACCTTTGCCGCGATCAAATGAAAGCCATTGGTCCCACTGTGTAAAAGGATTGAAAGGATTGTCAAGAGTTGTTAACATTCTTTCTTCATTCAACTCATCATCTGTTTCAATAATAGTAATAGTATCATTAGTAGCCATAGCTATCTCCTTATCCTTCAAGGGCGCTGGTCACTGTTGATACAGCTACCCCTAGGGCGTCTGCAATTTCAGATGGCGTATAGCCTGTTGCTGCCATAGTGCGGGCCCTAGTCATCTTGGTTGGGGTCATTACTGTTCTTTTACGGGGCAGGGCTCTTTCTTTTAGCTTGGCGGTATCCGTATTGGCCAGGACATTTCGTAAACGGGTGGGGGAGATGGCGCCTGCTTGAATTGCTAACCACTCCCGGTCTGTTATGGAGATGTTGGGCTTACGTGCACCGTATCTTGTTCTTGACTCCTCTAAAGCTTGAGCCTTGATCTTTTTAAGCTGGTCTGTTGTTAGGTGGGGGTTAGCCTCCCGTTTTGCCTTGATGATCTTGTTTGCTGCAATCTGTGCCTTCCTTTCTTTAGGCGCGTTTCTTTCAGCAGCAGCCAGCTTCTTCTTTAAAGCACGGACCTCGGGGTCAAAAGTTTTTGCGGCAGAGGGAGAGTACGGTATGTCTTTTGTACCAAGCACAGTCTTTCTTGCTTTGTTTGCTAAAGCCTTTAGACTATTAGAATGATCAGCGTATAAGCTTTCCATCTTTGTACCAGATGATAGTCTATATGCATCGTCAACTTCTGCTAACTTAGTTGAGGTCTGAGTTCTTTTAACTACCTTGCCTTTAGCATTAACATAGGTCTCACCTGTTTCTTCATAGATCTTCTTACCTGTCTTAGGATCTATACGATAGTTCTGCTTTCTGAGAGGTACTCTTACTGTTGACTTGGCACGTGAGATTAATGTTGCTGCACCAGCAGTAGATGAGCCTTGATACTTTTCTTTTAACTGACCTATACCATTATCTAGGTATGATTGTTTATAGTTAAGACCATGCTTTTCAGCATCGATAACTACCATTGAATGTCTAACAGCACGGGCTATCTCATCAGGAGAAGCACCGCGTATAGTCATGTCAGTTATTAGATTTGATACTTTACCCATCTCCATTTGTTTTGCATGGGGGCTTATTACTTTCATACCAGGATAGCCTGGGTAAGCTGCTTTTGTATCAAAGTTCTTTAATCCATCTAATGCTTTTGATGTTCTAATACGACCAGTGTTATTGGGTATAACTAAGACGGTATCACCATCAAAGTCTGCACCCGATAAGATATTGGCCACTTTGGGATTAATACCAACTGCATCTTTAGCAGCACCTATTAATCCTTTAGCCTCAGCATTCCTATTGTTTACAACAAGGGTCGGTATTTCAAACGTTCCTCCATGGGGATGTCTAACTAATACTACTGTTTCCCCATTACGAAAGTTAGGAGCATATACTTCATTGTCTTTAATAGAAGTAAAAGGCAACAATACTTGATTCGCTTGTCGTGGTAATGCGGCTGCTTTCAAGTGTACAGAAGCAGCATCAGCCTCATCAGCATAGGCTAACAATAAAGCTTTCTTTACTGTTGGATTAGTCAAAGACATAATCTCATCAAGCTCTTCTTGTTTAAGCTTAAGTGCTAAATTCAATTGCTGTTTAGCAAGACCGGTTGATTGTTTAGATAGTACTTGTGATGACAATGTTCTTGACCAATCAGCCCAAGCGCCTTCCTCTCCAGCACCGGGTTTAGATCCAACCATGTTTAATGCTGATAGCTGTTCGTTTCCATTAGCATCAATATAATGTTTCTGTCGAAGCGTTGAACCAAACGGATTATCTGGATCATCAGACATTTCTTTATAAACGTCAGTTATTGGAGAGCCTCTTTTTTTAGTAGTATTATAGACTATGTCGTATCCAGGAGGAATATCATTAGAGTACATTGCCATACCCTTCATGTAATATTTCCCATCTACTCCAACTCGAACTTGAGCATAACTAGCATCGCCCATGTCCAAATCTTCTACACCTCTACGAAGTTCTATAACACCATCTTTATTAACTCCACCTTCTTCACCATAACGAATATAAACTCTATTCCCATCAACACTACGAATTGGCTCGAGTCCTAAGAAGGTACGTCCACCATCTTCAGAATATTCATCAATTAAAGATATTTTATCTCTATTTCTAGATAAATCGCCAAACGTAGTACCTGGAGGACATAAAACTTTTACAGTTGTGAATTTTCCAGTTCCTAGCTGTTGAATTTTTATATTGTGCTCTTCATAGCCTTGTTCTTTTAGTATAGCAGCCGCTGTTAGTAACTTAGTTCTTGATACACCCAACTGATGCTCTACACCAACGCCTATGTCAATATACTTTTTATTATCAACAGCATCTTTAAGCACATCAGCGGTAGCCTGAGTAGACGCTGCCTTTTCTTTTAAAGAAGGATCTAAAAGGGAACGAACAGAAGATTCATTAATTCCCATTCGTTTCCCTATAGCAACATTAGAATATCCCTTTTCTTTAAGCCTATAAGCTAAAGCTGCATCAGCAGCACGCTTTTCGGCATTTGCAATTGATCGTAATTGTCGCATCTCTCTGGTATTCATACCCATACTAGAAGCGATTTCAGTTTGAGATAACCCTTTAGCTTTTAGATCGTTATAGACACTTAGAAAATCACCACCACTTTGAAAAGGATCTTTTCCTGATCCCCAAGGATATCGACCCGAGCGACGCTTTATGCCATAATGCTTTATTGTTGCCATGGGTTATACTCCTCGGATTTGAATTCCTCTATTTTTTTATCAAAGAATATAATCTTCTCCATAATGCGACGAATCGCAATGTGCTGTGGTTCATGTACAATGATTTTACTTGATTGATAGATTCGCAACTCAATATCTATATTTTTAGGAAGATGATCATACTCTAAACAGAATAATGCTGTGTAAACTTCAAGCTGATCCATAGAAACTCTAGATAGCCCTGTTTTTAAATCGTGAATGCGTAACAAATTATTCCTAAAGGATATAGCGTCAGCAGTCCCGAATGCATTATATGAATAGAATAAAATCTGCTCTGGAGCCATACGATATCCAATAGCATCATTAACAAATTGATTTAATGGATTCTTTAGTTTAGGCAGTTTAATTCCTAATAATATAGCTTGTTTGGCAAATTCATGTAGTGCTGTGCCTCGAAATTGAGCCTGCGATTTCGCATAAGCATTCCTAAGCTTCTCTTCATCATAGTTTAACCAATGATAATTAGAAGCAGATAAGAAAGCGTGGCGATCGATAAGTTCGTAGTGTGGATTAAATTTCATTTTGGATTCATACTCCACATATGGGCAACAGATAATTCTTCTAGCACATCATCTAAATTACTAGGATAGACAAATCTAGAATATGACATAAGATTAAGTCGTTGTACCCAATACTCTTGATTGGGTCGACGTGCAGAATTCCTAGCTCTTTTTGCTTCAAGTGCTGCCCAAAACGAATCTTGCAGAAACAAGAGATCCGGGAATCCCTGAATATAACTAGGATCTGTCTTTAAAACTACTGCTCCAGGGAATTCAGCTTCCAATTCTCTTATTAATCTGGCTTGAAATACTCTTTCTAATGCCATATTTTTTTTCCTTAAAAACAGAAAGAAAATGTAAAAGTCATTCTCCTTCTATTATAGTCTTTGTTTTTAATGCGAGTGAAAATTTATGCTCGTTAAAGTTTTTTTTGTTCATGATAGCTTTCTTAATCGCAGAATCAATCCAAGACGTTGACACTATTCTATAATAATATAGATTTGCAAACGGCGTATTCATTCTATCTATACGACCAGCCGCTTGCGTCATGATACGATATGAATAATTTAGCGAATAGAACACAATCACGTTGGTTTCGATGCAATTCCAACCTTCACTTCCTGCTAGATACTGTACCAAATATAACCATTGTTCGCCTTTTGGTAATGGCTCATGTTTATGGCCATTCCATTCAGCAACTTCTACTTGGTCTTTGAACTTACGCAGAATATCAAGTTCATAATTAAAGTTATAAAATACAATTAGCTTTCTATGTTTTTCTAATAACTCTTTTACAATATCAAATCGTGAAGGATGACTATTAACGACGCGTCGTACTGCGACGAAAAGTTCACTTACTTGTTTTATTGGCTCTTCTGTAAATGGATTCCACCTTTTTTGCGTTATGAGTTTTAGCTTCTCTTTATCATACTCTGCAAATATGTTGTTATGTATGCTTGTAGTTGGTTTCTTATACTTCATGGTAACTAGTATATCGCGTTTCAATCTTTCTAAACGTCCAACTTCTACATATCGATCAACCTTTGGGAATCGAACAAAAGAATTATATACAACGTGTCTTCGTATAAATTCAGTTCTATTCTTATAGAATCCATTAGCAATGAACACGGGAATATAATCCATCCAAGTATCACCGGGTGTTGCACTTAATAACAACCAGTTATTCTGTTTGGTAATCTTTAAGAAAGACTTTACCCATGCTCCAGATCCAACAACTCTCTGCTCGTCAAATATAAAGAACGCATCTTTAACATCAATGTACTTTTTGATGTTATTCCAAGAATCAACTTTAACTAGAATATGATCTATACTCGCATCTCTATCTGTCGATAGTGCAAACCTTGCACACTCGCGTTCCCAGTCAAGTGAATCACGCTTTTTTGCAGTTGTGATAATATATAGATCTTTACCAAACTCTTGTTGCGTGTAGTAAAATATCGACGTTATAGATTTACCAGAACCGACCCCGCCACAAAGGACGGAGCCGGTTTTCAACTGGTTTACAGCGTCAAGCTGATAAGGGAAGAGTTTACTCTTCGAACTCGTCATCTGGATCAGACCCGCTAACAGGAACGTTGCGATACTTCTTAGCGAGTTCGTCTTCTATAATGGTCACATACATGGTTTTCAAATATGCTTTTACGCCTGTCTTGCCATTCAGCTCCCAATTGTAAGGACGTACGATCAGATCGACATTTTCAATCTCAGCCCAATCGAGGATGTTTACAGTATCTTCGTCAAGAATCGTCATTCCACCGCCTGTGATAATTGTAATCTTTGGAGGGAAATTAAGATATTTAACTTCAACTGGCAAATATCCCTGTTCATCTTCATCTGGATCACGAGGCTTTAAGTACTTAACATTCCAGCCATCAGACTCCAAAGTCGCTGCAAGTTCTGGCTCCAGAAATATACAGAAGTTTCGACTACCTGCTCGATTAAACTGACTTTCTTTTCCTGTAAAATTTCGAAAACCAATCCGAGCATTCTCGATTGTTATGTTGGATGTTACCTCTTTTTGCTTAGCCATTTAAAACTCCTTTCAAATTTACTTAACTAGTTCTTCGAATTCAACGAATTCTTCTAAAGTTACTTTTGCCTTTTCGACTAATTCATCGAAATATCGCATGTCGATATCTCGTTCTCTTTTAGCTTCTAAGACAGTTGCTGCTTGTAACCAACGCCAGCCCTTTGTTCCTGTAGCAGCGTAATACTTATCATCTTTTATTCGCATAAGTTGTCCGCCGCCAAGACCTGGTTTAATTGGGACAAAACTACCAGCTCTACCAACAAACTGATAATTATGTTCCTCTTCTGGTAAATCTTCGTTCATGTCCAAATATAACGCAGTAGTTACAGACTTAGTTTCGCATAGATCGTCAAATACTACAGGTTCATGGCTGAACAAAGTTTTAAAGATATACGGATGTTGAAATTGTGCGCCAACAGCAACCCAATGCCCATCTTCAGAATCACGAGCCACATACACCGCATCATTTGTCAAACACATAACGTCATATGTTGCTTCGTGCTCGAATATGTAACCATACTTTTCACCAAAATCCTTAACGAATTTAATCGCTTTCTTAGTGGCATTTGGTATCTTTACACTATCAGTCTTAATATGAGCAAGAGGAATTCCTTCTTCTTGAAGCGCATGCTTAAGATCTATCATAAATAAGCTACCACGTTTTGCAACGATGTTATCTTTATTTCTATTGTCTTTAAACTTATTCGCAAATCTAGCCGAAGTTAATCCATAGACAATATTGATTACGATCTTTAAGGCATATGCCAACGCATCTGCATCTTCATCAGAACCAAGATATTTATCTAACACGCCACCGAGCATAGTTCTTGCTTTATCGAAGTCTTTATGTTTAATCGCTAAACGAGCGTCCATGATTTCTGCATAGTTTTTCGTATATGGACCAAACAAATCAAGTAGAACTATACTTGTTGGGTGCATTGACGCAATATCAAGTAGGGCCACTTTCCTATATATGCCAGGAACAGCATATACATAACCACCTTCTTTTGGATCTTCATCACGATAGTGGCTTTGTCCAGCATCAAACGTATATCCCGGAAACATTTCACTAAGATCAGTATAGACGAAACTATTCTGAGGCTTAGGATCATTGCCAAATATAATCTTGGCAGTATGAGATTGTGTTGAGTCATTAACCGACAATCCACTTAAGTCCGCAAGAATCTGTCTTGCAACAAAGTCCTGCTTTCTTGCTATGAAAACCAACTCGGTAGCTATAACATCATTATCACAATACTCAATCGCTTGAGGCCAATTCTCTTCTGCTAATGGCTCATCCCACGGAAACGGAAGTTCCTGGTGATGAATGCCCAACTCTATTTGAAACTTCTTTAAGCTTTGTTTCTTAGAGCTGAAATCAAACACATCAGCATAAGATATGTTGTAAGCCTCTCCAAATAAGTCGCGTTTTCCACCTCCAATTATCTTTGAGCTCAGCTCAAATAACTGCTTATTGTCATACCCAATATACCTTGCATATAGCATGTGGTTGTCGTAACGACGATTATTAAATCCAACTAATCTGAGTTTAAATAAAGCTTCAATCTCCTGAGCGGTTGGGTTTATCATGTGAATCGGTTCGTTTTCTTCTCCTTCATACTTCCAGTTCACCAGAAATAAGTTAGGAAAGACTTCCACGTCAAAGAACGCAAGGCGTTCGTCTTCATATGTTGCAACGTCTACACTAGGTTCTTCAGATGCAAACCGCATTTTAGAAACCAGCTTAAGACAATATTGGGCTTGATTTGTACTGTTTACCGCAAATGCAAGAATTGCTGGACGCATGTCTCGAACGTCGTAAGGCTTTCCAGATTCATGCATCTCTTCAAGGATCGAATATATAAAGTCAATGCTAGGCTTCGTTCCAGGATGAATCTCTTTACGAAGGTTTCGCTTGATCAATTCTCTTAGACCCTTTTCACTTTGAACGGACTCGAAGTTTATCATTTTTTTCTTCTTTAACGGCAAACCAGTTGAAATATGAGCAATCGGATTGCTATTACATTTACTTAATTGTCGGCGAAGTGCCGCATCCCCAACAAATACTTTTACCTCTATTCCTTCGTCGTATACACGCTCAAGCAATGTCGGATCTTCACCGTCATAAATATAGTGAAGATGTATTCCTTTCTCAGACTTGCTAAACTCAGCATAAGTTGGGGGCCATTTAGTCGCAGCCTCTAAGTTTAATTCTGGCGACTTGTTTCCATCGTCATCACGAATATCGAAGTCTATCACGATATGATTCAACGGCAGCTTCACGTAATGAAGCTTGTTGGTCTTTAAACTCGACAGCGTGGTTTTAACTGAACTCCACTTCTTTTGCGGAGTTTCATACTTTGCAGAAGCGTATTGTGCGGGCTGATCTGCTGCTAGTTCATCAAATATAGATTCAGTTTCATCCAATGAAAGCCAGCCTGGAGGCGGGATTTCAAATGGTTTATCAAAATTCTTAAACTTTGCTTGGATCAACCCGACATAGTAGTTGCGAACGCTAGACCCATCAACATACTTTCGCTCATGGAACTCTTCGAAATAGTTCTTTAGTTCGTCACGAAATTTGTGTTTGGGCATCTTGAAGTCTATCAGCGCTTCTTCACAGAATTCTTTATACATTCTCCAGGCTTGCGTTAGAGAAACGCCACCCTGTTCGACAAAAGTATAATAATTTGTTTCTACAAAGTTGAAGAATATATCAGTTTGCCAAATCATGTCCAAAGGACGATATGTGGCATAGTGATTCTTGCCCAACTTTCTATAGACATCTAAACAATGTTGCGCAATGGCTCCAAGTTCGAAGTCTATTCTTGAAACTAAACTAAAATATTGATTAACCTGTATCGTTCTACCGCTAGGTTTGACATCTATCAACCTGCGAATGATGCCAGACTTTGCGTCGGTAATGCGAACTGGTTTATTTGTCGCCATGATAAGAAATGCATTAGCACGAGCCATATAGCTCGGCTTATACTTTTCGTTCATGGTCATCTCTTCATGTGAAATAAGACTGTTTAACTTCGTGTTGTCTTTGATGCCCGACAAATCACCATCATGTTGAATAGCAACTAGCGGGTTATTACGAAACACTTCTGTAGAAAAGGTGTTTGACGTAGACGTTAGAGCCTTTGCTTCGAATGCCGTATAATATCCGGGAAACAATTTTTGTACTATGTTTAAGAATGTGGACTTGCCTGTTCCACCTTCTCCGTATAGCACTATGAATTTCTGAATATCTTTAGCTTCTCCAGCCACAATGGCTCCAAGCGCCCATTCAAGCTTTTCACGTTCCTCTGGATTGAATAACGTGGACATCAATTTGTCATAAGCCTCTATCGGTCCATCCTCCAAAGAATATGGAAGGCGTCGACTAACATAGTCTCGCTTCTTTACCTTTGTGTTCTGGAACGTTAAAGTCTCATCCAATTGTTTTGCGTTGTCAGATATGTTACTCATGTAAGTCCGAAAGTTTTTCCACGCGTTGGTAGAGAAATCGGACATAAACTTGACATGAACTCTTGCGTCGGGGTTGCGCGCCAAAAGCTTATCTCGATAATCCATCAGATCATTATCTAGCAGGCGCTGAACGTCATACTCGTCTGTGGACCATAAGCCACGCTCGTCATCCCATATAGCATAGAATCCTTTGCCACGAACCATCAAGTCATTGGAACGTGCAACCTTGAAATCTGGAAACACTTCGATCGTATTATTCTTAGCGATGCGCTCCTTTATTCGATAAAAGTCCATTAAAACTCCTTTCAAATGCAATTTTGCTGGATTTGCCACTTTTTTTTCTAAAACTAAAAACTTTTATAATATATATAAATTTTGAAATTCTAGAAAAGGTAGGAAAGTTTCAAAATAATGGCAAATCCAATGCAAAATCGCTAAAAGCGCTTAATTTACGCCATACAGAGCAAAATCGGTTCGGGCACTTTTCGGGCACTTTTCCGATTTTTGTCAGTTTTTCCAGCGTTTTACACGTTTTCGGTTGATTCTATTTGACTCTTTTGCCATCAAATATCGTTTCTTATTGCGTTTTTGCCCGTGATTGTTCGAACCAGCATGCTTTGATCCTTCTCTTTTTTTCTTCGTCCGAACATTCTGAGCAACCTGCGGAGACAATCGTTCAGCTACTGCTCGAATTGCTGCTAACCCGTTGTCGTAGGTCTTTTGTATCTTCTTCGTCACGTTCACATTCTCGTCTGAATTCATCAATTATCTCCCGTTCTCTGAACTTTCTTAAATATACGGCTATTACGTGCCCGCATAAAGATAGGCACACGCCGCATAAAGTTGAAAGCATCCATTGATATACGTTCATTTCGTCCTTCCTTAGCATAACTTAATACCGCGAAGGCGAATGCGTAAACGAGATATAAAGTCCATATCGGCATCTTCATCATCTCCATTGTCCAAACAGTATTTGCAGTACCATCGTCTTCCGACTTTAACCTCCCCTGGCCAGCCGCATCTACAATCAGGCTTCTTCTTTTGGGGAGTCGTCTCCATCAAGTTCAAAGCTACGTTCACCATCGCCGTCCTCCTGATCTGGACCAACGTAATCTAAGCTATCGCCGAATCCGACATGATCACTAGCTTGTTCGAACGGAACAATGTCGACCAATAAATATCCGACCGGAACGTACTTGCTATACCACGTTTCAACAGTCATTGGACTATTCGGAAGATTCTCGGGCAGGGTAACCAGCTCCGCAACTTCCTCGCCACTTTCATCTAGCATATGTACTTCGTATTCTCTTGTCGGACTAAATCCATGGAATTTACTCATCTTCGGGCTCCTGTTCTGGTTCATCTTCAAGGATTGGTTCGATGGAGTGAATTAAGAAATTTGCTGGTATCTTACCTGCGTCCTGACAATACCGGGCAACCGATGCAATATCATTCTCATACTTTTTCGGCAGTTTTATAGTCTTTGCTTCTTCTATTGACTTTCCACGATTAACAAATGTTACAACATATGACCTAGACATCTTAATCTCCTATTCGTAATTTTCCATTACATAAGCTTGCATTTGATACCAAATCTCAACTTTGGTTTGGTCTTCTCTTACGTTTTCAAGAGGGAATAGTCCACCTTTACCGCTGGGAAAATATTCGCGTTTGTTTAGCACTGCTAGTTTTTTATAGTTAGAACTGTTTGGCAAAAGTTCTAGGTTATCAACCATAGTCCAAAAGCATCCAGGAACAAGTTCTTCAACAGTTTCATCTAAACTAACAATCTCCCATGCAAAGCGGTGCGCTAAAGCGATCATCATTTCAAGGATAGAACAACCGCTAAAATATAAACGCCTGCTAACATCTTTGTGAGTTTCATTCTTGTATCGGTCTCGGAGCCCTTGGCCTTCTGCGGCTCTGTTGTCATCATTCGGTATCCAGGCTACAAATGGCTCACTAAATAAGCCATCAAACATGTCTTTACTTCTATGTAACCTTTCCTCGTATTCATGATTAACAACAAAGCCGCATAGCCATACTAAATATAACTCGTCGGAGTCATTACGACTCGTCAGATTCTGGATCATCCGTCCCGCCAAGCTCCTCTATTTCTTTCTCTTTCTTGGAGCCACTTTGGGAGGCGCGCGGTTTCCGAGTGCGGCGCGCTTTTTTTGGTTTTTCTTCCTCAGCAGGTTCTCCGAGAACATCTGCTTGGTAAGATGCCTTCATACGAAGGATTTCGTACATTTCACTAAGAGAAGGATTGCAAATATAAACTACATCGGGATCTTCGCTTCCTTCACCAAAGTGCAAGAATGGGTTAGGCCCAAACTTGTTAAGTACATCGTCTTCAATTTCTTCCTGCTCATTGCAGAAGACGCCATCCATCTCGTAATATTGAATGGTTCTACGATTGAAATCGGTATGACTATCTTCCCATTCTTCCAGGGTCATTACGTATGGTTCTGTTTCTTCATGGTATGGACGAACCAATTCTTCCAGGCTTGGCTTTTCTTTGATCAACTTTTTCACCTTCCCAGAATAATCAGTTTTATTGTTTTCGCTCTTTTCGAATTCATAAAGCTCTTTGTCCATTCCGCCAATCTGAGGCTCGAGCTCTTGCAGTGATTCCCGTACTTCCTTTTCGAAGGCTTTCTCGTCGAGTTGGTATGCCAGGTAATCTGCGATCAAATATCCTATTACGGCGCCAGCAAGTCCACCAGCACCAAACGCCACTATCTTATTCATATTCCTTTTTTCCTTTCAAAAGTTTTGGATTTTGCCAACGACCCTGATCGTAGTTGTACCAATCAGGATCGCGTTTCATTTGTCCAATCTGTTCGTGTCTCCCGTTGAGGAAATTCCTTAGTCAAATGAGGTCAAATATAACTCCATCGACATTGAAATCCAGCAGGAGAGATTCGGTTGACGGTCCAGTTTCGAATTCACCATACGGAGCGTTATAGGGATTGTAAATATCGAAGTCTATAAAGTCATCTCCGTGATCTTTTACCCAGCCAACTATTGCGCCCTCTTTTGTTCGATCAACGCCGAGCATGTCATAAACCTCATTTAGGAATACGTGGCCAGACATCTGCAGTTTTTGGTTCGCATAGTTCTGTTGGGATTTCAGGAAGAATTCGTTGAAGGTGTTATCGGTTCTCCATTGAGGAGAGCCACTATCAAAGAATACCGCATATTGAGAGGGCATACCGAGAATTCTACCGTCTTCGTCATCTGCAAGTTCGCCAGGAAGTTCAACCTCGGTGTCATCCCATTTAATCGGTTTCTTTTTCATATCCAGGATCTGCATGCCGTCTTTACGTGCCTTTCGGTACCTGAAATATGTGTCGACTTCTTCTCCAAGCTCATCGCGTACTCTACCGCGGTAGCGCTTGAACGCTTCATCGACAGCCTTGTACATCCCCAGGAGAGCAGCATTTCGTCTACTTAGAATGCGGTTTGACCCTACTAGCATACCAATCCCAGCAGTCATCAAGATTACACTGGGAGCATACAGTCGAGCAAGTCCAAACCCGTATTCCAGTCCAAGCACCACCTTTGCTTTTTTTACTTCTGATGGGGCATTCTCGGGATCATCTGGGGCGTTTTCTGCTATAAGCTCAACAGCCTTCATCATAGATTTTGCTTCTTTAACCAGGTCGGGCGCTTTCAATGTAGCACGGCAAGCCAACACCGTTCCACCTAACACACTAGCAATTCCACCAACAAGTAGAATCTCTGGCGAATGTTTGTGGAACAGCAATTTCGCTCGTGCTGTTTTCACACTTAACATTTCAGTATTCATTTTTTCTCCTAATCAAGAGGTTCTGGTTTGGGCAGTACAAGAGAATATCCAAATCGATCACGTTTTACGTAAGCCGAGGATAGATTGTACCAACCCCATTTGTGGTCAGTGAACTCTGGTGCCATTCCTACCGCGCCATATAAGTCCGCGACCGAACAAGTGTCATACATTTCAATAGCTTCTACAAGAACAGTTAAGACCTCTTCAGCTTCTGCTTTAGAATCTATCACGATATCATCAAACTGATGGCGATTTCTCGGAGCTCTTTTGGAGGGGCGCCGAGACCGATCACGATCGCGCCCATACATACTATTATAAGATACGTATGATCGATCACGATCTCGACTTATTCCCCTCCGCCTCCTATATGGGGTCGACCCCGATTCGCCATATAGAATCATCTCGATTCCGTTTGTTATGATTTCACTTACTGTGCTCTTTGCTGTGGGCACAATTACATCCCACAGAATATAAGAGCCTATGTCTTGCATGTGTTCTCCGAATAAGCGGGCAAGTAAAGGTTTCTGCTTCTCTACCACTACCGCGTTTGTTACCTTTTTAATCTTTTCCGGTTCCTCTTTTTTTGGCGTGATAGAGTTACTCGGATAATCTTCTTTCTTAATTTCTGCCATTCATAGGCCTCCTCTATTATCTCCTTTCAAGAGACAATTAAAGTCCCGTTTGGATGAAATCCTTGAACGGGCTGAATATCCTTTACATAGATTGTGCCTCGATCGTTTCGAAGTATCCACACACGATCCCAGGCTCCGAGAATAGCTTCCCAGCCGTTAGGATATAGTGGATAAATCCAGATCTCTGTGGCTATGGGAATATCGCGCGCTTTGAACCATTTGCGTACATCCGCTTGAGGACGCCGATACTGCATTTGGTTAGCTAACGCGTTCTTACGAACATCTCGGATCTTTCGCATATCACTCCTCGGGATTTTCTTCTAAATATGCCTCAGCAATATCCGTTAAAGCTTTCCGTGGTGTAGGACGCGGATCATAGTGAATATGCTCATTCTTTTCTCCACAAAAGGCGCAAAACCAGCCACGACCTTTAACAAACTCGTGATCTCGTCTTTCCATACACCACTTACACCACGCCCATACTGGCTCAGTCTTCTGAGACATCGTCACTGTCCATGGCATCTGCCATATCGCCGTAGTGATTATCATCGGCGTCCTGAAGTATCTGTTCTGCAGCATCGTGTCCTGGATCGTCATTCTTCATCATCCTCTCCTTTAAATAACTCGACTATTAAGATGGCAATCATTGCCATAAAACCAACATTAGCTGAGATCTGACCTTGTAATAGCAGTTCAGCGCGTATGAAAATATAACCAAGCCCAAGACCTATTAGAGCTATTAGTATAAGCAAACCTTGAAGTCTTTTCATTAGTTTCCTCCTTCGCAAGGAAATGGGTTCATTGTCGGGGCTGGTGTTGGCAATGGACACAGTCCACTTTTAACACATTCGAACAAGTCGAAGTTTTGTCGGTCTGTCACAACAATTGGTAAATATATCTCAAACTCCGGTTCTGGCATTGGTATACCTGCAGGCGTCGGAGTAGGAGTTGGATTCGGCGCGCACACCTTCATCGTTGGGGCAGGCGTTGGAGTCGAAGGCAATTCAACAGCATCAGCAACGCCCACCCAGCCAACACAAAATATACATACTATAAACAGGACTAGCAGTATCACTGCAAATCCAGTTTTCATTTCAAGCTTCATGTCAAACTCCTTTCAAGAGTTATAAAAAGAAAATATCAAGCGATTGCTCGCCTGATACTTTCAGTTCAATTTTCAATGAGATTTACCTCTATATCGTCGTTCCACAGGTTGTCATCAATAGCGTTGTGTACAACAGATGCAGCAGCACCCGCTACCAGGGCAATTCCGACGACTACGCCAAGCAGTTTTGCGGTCTGAATAGCTTTCTCTTTACGAGTCCACTCTTCATCCCACTCTCCTAAACTTGGAGCAATCTTCATGATGCCGCGGTTAAGCGCGGTACTTACTCCAATTGTCGTTACAACATCGGCTGTTCCTAACAATATGGTTTTTCCAACAAATTTCGGGGTCATTTTGTTTCTCCTTAAATGTGAATTTTGGTTTCATTATAGGCCATGTATTTGCTGCGAGTTTTGCCCTAAAATAACATAATGAACCTCTTTTTGGGGCTGATACACAGCAATTATTGTAATGGCTACGATAACCACAACCGCAGATAGGGGAATTTCAATGTCTCCCAGTTGTTTTAGCCTTTCAAACATCTTTACTCCTTTCAAGATATGAGGGCACCACCGCGGACCATTTAAGCGCTGTGGCACCCTCAATCCCAGACTACCACATTTGTTCTAATATATTGGGCTACCTCCTTTATAAGATTATTCTTCTTCTACGGCTTCAGTTTCGAAATCGTATTCTTCGCCTTCGGCGAGCAAAGCCATTGCTGCCAGGACCAACGCACCACCAACCAGAGCGCCAACAAATGCGCCAGCGGCTTTCAAGGGCAAGTGGTTCTTTTCGGCATCGAAAACCTTGATTTTTTCTAACATCGCTTACTCCTTTCAAATATAGTTTATAAGAATCTCGGTTCTATTGAATAGCCAAGAACAATACAGGGTTCACCATCAGCGGCAATCTTTGCACTGAATTTGATGTCCAACTTGCCTTTCTGAACATCCCACCCAGTATTGCGGCCCATCTCGGTGCCTTCAAGTCCTAGCATATCATAGAGCTCGTTAAGAGGAACGAACATGTCATTGAATAGCAACTCATTAAAATCGTTCTGAACTCGCCGTACAGTCTCTACATCAGAGCGGAAATATCGTCCTGACAATGCGTCAAAGAACAGATAGTCACCTTTGTTTGTGATGATTATGTCATGTACTGGGTTCTCGTCAAGTTTATCCTGAGCAATCTCGTCTCGCACCTTGGCTTCTTTTTTCTCGCCAAACAACTCAATAACTTTGTCTTGGTATTCTTTGAGTGCGGAGTCTGCTACAGAATATAAACTCATCAGAGCGGCATTTCGTTTAGAACTTATATGGTTGGATCCAATGATAGCAGCAATTGTGATGATTCCAGAAGCAACAGTTGGAATATAAAGCTTCCAAGTCGCTTCTAGCTTCTCTCTATTGGTAAACGTTCGTTGCCAAATATACTCTTCATCATCAATTACTTGGACTGCCAATATCGTTCCTTTTATCGCAAGTGCTGTTGTAGATATAACACCTGTTACACCAATTCCAGTTAGAATTGTAGGGGAATTTTTGTTTACCGATTCTCCAGCGGTCCTTACAATTTTTTTAATGTTCATCGTCCTCCTCGTATTCGATTGGGTATTCATCGGGGTGCAAATACACATCTGTAATTCGCACAATAATGAGCAAATATATAGCAACGCCCATTAAACCTGCGCCCACACAATATATCAATCCTACTAGTATTACTAGCTCCTTTATTGCCTCCCACAGACCCATGCATAAACCTCCTTTCAAGAATGTTTTCCCAAAATTTAGAGAAACAAAGCGTTCGTCAACTTCCTATGGCTGATTGGTAATCTACCACATTTACTCAAGCTCATTGAATCTGGCTTGACACCGTCAAAGGCTTTGTGCACTTTTGCTAATAGCTTTGTTTCTCTAAAATTTACCCCCAGGAATTTTTTGGGTTAAAAAATATAAAAGGCTTTCGATTGAGTTCAATCGAAATTACATAGCCTTCTATTATAGAGTGTGTAATTCTCGCGAGTTTGTAAAAAGAAAGAGTGTGTTTTAAGCACTCTCTCTTTCTAAAGTTGTTCACTTGGGTCTTATGAATGTCATCGCTTTCGAAGCGACCACATTAAATTGCTCATGTCGCAGAATCAATACAATTCCTAAGAGATTTACTCCAGCAGCAATCAGCACCTCGGGATCTATATTAGACGCGGCCTTCTTAGACCTAGCCTCACATAGAATCCTTAAGTTCTGAACTGCGTTTGTATACGTCTCAGAATCTGGATCTTGTCCGCTTAAGAACAATATAACGCGATCAACTTCGTCGTTCAGGTTCTTAGGTTCCATGGCAAACTCCTTTCATTATAGACTGTGTTTATAATGCGAGTTTACTTTGCCTGATCGTATTTCGCTTTACTGACACCGAGAACCAAACCCATAAAGGCGGTTACAGCGGCAACAGTAGCTGCGACTTGTTCTCCAAGTGGAAGGCGCCAAAGCGTTGCAAGGGTGAAATATAACGCGCCAGAAGCAGGCAGAAACGCTAAAGTAATCCATTTAAGCAGATTATATGAAAATGCATTCAGCCCAAACGGAGCACCAGGAATCTGTACATAATCGGTATCGTCTTTTAAAACGTCAATCATAACTGCTTGCCACTGTGCATTACTTACAGCCAACAGAGCTGAGAGCCACACATTGACGGCAACGATCGAACCAACTATCTCCTTCTGATAGGGTAATCCCCAAATACCAGACACTGCGAAATATAACGTTGCAGCACCAGGGAGGATGTACTGCGCAACCCACTTACCATAGTCGTACCATTTGTTACTTAACATTTTTTTCTCCTTCCAATTTATAAGTTTTATCTGGGGGCTCAAGAGGAAGTGTGTTTACCTCCGCCATGAGTCTTTCCACGGAACCATTGCCCCCTAACTCTTTGTAGGGGACATATAGAAACACGAATAAGTTCTCGTGTTCTTCTTGCGTGATGCATCCTCGTCGAATATAACGAAGACTCATCGTCACGATCCGATCGTGAGCAAGGCCAATAAGCAACTTCTTAGTTAAGCTTTGATCGTACCTTTTTCGGTTGATAAAAGCCCAGAAGCCAGATGACGCCAATATAGCCGTGAGCGCTGTTATGACGATCTGAAATATAACTATCGTCTCGTGTGTAGGCTCCATGACTATGTCGGCCCTATTGCGATCCAATGAACCGTTGCTGTTACACCACTATCAAAGTGAGTAAACCGAAACATCTCAGCAAAGCTATATGATATATGGTAACTAATCTGAGAATCTGTAACTTCACTATCTTCAGCCACAACCATAAGCCATGGTGTTTGACTAAATGCTGGACTATAATAGTTATCGACTTGACCAAATTGGGCGCACTCAAAAACCCCAAACTGCATCATAACGCCACCAAGATTGTATCCGCTAGTACCTGGAGAATTCCAGTTAGTAGAACTCCCACCAAGTCTACGAGGAGCTTCCATAATTCCACTCGCTATCATAGCAGGATATATAGCATTATCTGCAATCTTTTCGTGAGTTACTGCATCATTATTAATCTTTGATGTTATAACAGCGTTTGATGCGATTTGACTAGATCCAACTGCATAGGTACCAATTTTAGATTGTGTAACTGCTCCATTAGCGATTTTAGATTCAGATATAGCACTAGAAGCTAATTGCGTTCCTGTGATAGTACCATTTGCAATTTTAGCGGCGGTAACAGCTAAGTTTTCTATACCCGCTGTTGGAATTTGTGGATGTGATCCAGAGTGATCATGTGCAGCCAATGAAACCATATCATCTGCATATGGAGGAGCACCAGAAGCAACACCAGCAAGATCCCAGATTTGATTCTGAAGATTTGTTTCTGCTTCTGTTGATAGTTGATCGATTATGTCTTGAAACCAATCGTCCCATTCAGCTTCCCATTGTGCCACAATCTCATTAGTTGTAACATAGTCAATGATACCTGCAACAAAAGGCGTCTCCGTTGTTCCGACCTTATTCGTAATATTAGCTTGCGAAACCGACGTAACGGCTGCGCCGACGTAAACGTGCGCAAGAGGATATTGATGTATACTCGCAGTGTTAGTCAAAGTTGGTGCAACGGGCGAACTTGCAGGGGTTCCCGTAAGAACGTTTATTGAGTTCGCTCTTGTGCCAGAGTCTTCGTTAACCTCTAAATATACAACGTCGATTCGGTTTAGTAATGCGTCAGCCGTTGCAAGAGTCTTAGATATAGTCGCATCGCTAAGAGTCCAAGTATGGTTAAACCACGCTCGACCCGTTCCAACGATTACGTCCATACTAACTGGCGAGTCTTCGACAACCATAAACTTATCGCCGATACCCGCATAAACTCCATCTTCGATGATGCCGTCAAATATGCTGCCAAACTGTTTAGCATTATAGACTCTATCAGAAGAACTGGAGTCGTAAAATCCATATGTAAGTGTCATTAGTTTCTCCTATTCAACAGTTTCAAACGTGGGATAGATTGAGGTGCTAGCTTCGTCTTGAGAATATGTCATCTCTACTACACGAGAATCAGTTTCATGGCCATAGTCATCTGCTATTTGTAGAATATCGCCCATACCAAACTCGTCTCCATAGTTGTACATAGTAGGATCGATTTCGCCATCGAACGCCTTCAAATATACATTCTTTGCAAGCTCCTCTTCTCCACGTCCTTCTAACTGTGCTACGTACTCTGCTTCCGATAATTCACCATCGGGGGTATTTCTCGAAACATTCGCTTCAAAATATAACTCCCTTCTTGCCAGATCTGTTAACAGTGATCCGCCAGCAGCAAAGACAGTTGAAGTTGTTCTTATGCTTCCTACTCCCTGAGAACCAGCAACCAAACACACAGTTCTTTCTGGTCGAGAGCTTTCTATGTAATCGGCATTTATTAGATTATCAAGATTAGAAGTAAAAGCAACGTATTCGTTTACGCTTTGAGAATAGGATCTATCAACACCAGAATATAGCATGAAGTCCCATTCGTCATTTACAAGATCTCGATAAAGTCTAAATCCTATACCCTTTGCTTTACATAGCTTAGATATAACCTCATAAACGGATTCCCCGTTAAACTGTGTATCAACAGTCAATGACGTTATAGCAGTATCTACAGACGTATTAAACACGAAATCACTAATAGTCCTTAAAGAATCTGTAGGACTAATAAGATTATCATCTAATAGTCGTTCGACTTCAGTTTGTAAGTTTCCGCTCATTGCTATAGCGTTCCAAACAATTCTAAAGTCTAGTATAGCTTCTATAGAACGTCCACTGATAAGTAATTTGTCACCATCTTCTATGTCAGAATGAATATTGAAATCTTCCAACATCATATGATGCGGCGATTCAGCCAAAGCTAAATATTTTGTAGTGGACAGCATAGATAATAGCTCAGCTGTTGGAGCTGTTGTAATTTCAAAGTCTCCAGCTTCCCAATATCTATCGGTCCATATGAGGGATCTAAACGAGTCTAAGATATACTGTTCTTTAAAATTTTGATCTAACAGAATTATCTCCATAGTCTAAATCCCTTCATATGCTATGTCATTATGAAATGCAAATTCCAAATTAGTAATTCCGACAGTTGCCGTATAGGCAAATACATTATCCCCTTTTTCTAATTGGAACCAAGTTGGAGATGAACCCAAACAACTTAAAATATTATAAGTACTTGCACCTCGTTCAAGGATTGCAAACTTATTACCTTTTACAGTTGAAATGTAAATATCATCACCGCTTGAGATGTCAGCGCCTGTTACGGCAGCCAGTTTTGTACTATCGATTTCTAGTTGATCTAGTGTCACAGTTTCTGTTATAGTTACGCCACTTGCCGCGCCAGTAGCATGAATATGAATTAACACGCCAATGGCTGGACCACCCTCATAGACTATCGTCTTAGTTGTTTCCAAATTCAACTCACTAAACTCCAATAATGGAGATACTAACGATTCGTTAGAAAATGGAAACTCAAACAACGGAGTCGTAGAGCCAAAGTACGTTGATTGACCTAGATAGTTGTACAAATATGAATCCGGAAAGATAAGAGAGATAGAACAACCTTCTTCACTACTAAATATGTCTGGTTCATTTGATTCAACATATGCCGTTCCTTTAGAAATTCTATTCTCTGTTTCTATCTGTAATTCTATGTTTCTTTTTAGAGGAAAATACTTGTAGGATTTCTGTCTAAGCGTTTCAACGTCTTGTCCTGGGTAGAATCGCAAGAGCAAAAGTACATTTCTTGGTGTAGCTCTAGCTGAATTGTAGATAGATCCGTCAACACCTGCTCGTTCCGTAAGCGCAATTTCTGCTTTTGCAGGACCAAGACCTTCAGCACCAAGAACTATGAACCCCGATTGCTCGGGGCTCTTTAGTTCTATAGTTAGCGATTCGCCTAAGTGGTTCGTGACTGTAAGTGATTTGATCATGAGTTTAACAGTCCTTTCACACCACGTAATTGATTTCGCGTCTGTCTGTAAATCTCAATTCTAGACAGCGCTTTTGGTGAGTAGTTGTTTTGAGTCATTTGGATAGTAGTAGCACCAACAGGATTACCCTCAGAGTCTATTATCGAAACTGGAACCTGACTTGCTGATGCTGCCACAGTAGCTAATGTCATAGATTTGTCTCCAAATATGTCGTCGATCATCATTCCGCCTTGAAGTACATCTGACATATCAACAATCGGACGAATTGTTGGATTCATCTCCATGTTAGCATCAACGCCATCTGTTATAGCGCTAATAGCTTTTGACATTGCTTTAACTGTTTTGTCGGCAACCTTCTTAACTTCTCTTGGAACTTGTTCTCCATTGGCCTTAAGCCCTTTTACAAGACCCGAAACCATAGCAGCGCCAATAAGAATAAACTTCTTTGCTGGCGATTCCATGCCGATCGCTTTCTTTGCGGCCGTCCAAGCATCAAGTACAAGATTTACTAACGTACTAACAATTTTACCAGCTCCAGCAACAAGACCTCTAACCATACCGTCTATAATAGCCGAAGCCAATTCGCCAATCTTTGTTAGTAGTTTCTCCATGTTGTCGTCGACACTCTCAATCATCGCGTCCAAGAATGAAAGTATCAAATTCCAACCAGACTCTACGATATCAGGCAATTTTCTAGCAATGGCGTCTATAAACTCAGTAACTATGTCTACAGCAACTTCTACTACATCGCCAATATTGTCACGAATACCCTTTAAGAATCCTATGAGGATATCGAAACCTGCCTGAATAAACTCTGGAAGTCTTTCGGCAATCGTTTGCAGAAGGCTTACCAGTAAGTCAACAACGACTTCTATAAAGTCTGGAACATGATCACTTATCAACTGGATAAGTGCCGTAAGAAGGGCGTCAAGAGCTTTATATAGCTTTGGCGTTGTTTGAATAATGATGTCTAAAACCGCCATCAATAATCCAAGTATAGCTTCAGCTACAACCGGAGTAGCCCGTATAATTCCTTCTGCAAATACGATAAGTGTATCGATTAGCACGTTAATTACTACGGGTATAAGCCCTAATATGGTCGTAACCATACCGACAATAGCTAGTGCTGCAGCCATACCGCTAGCAGCAAGTAAGGATAAACCGGTCGCAAACAGTAATAAACCCGCGCCTATTAATGCTGCGCCAGCACCGATAAGGAACATGGACGCGCCCAAACCAAGTAATGTTGGCACCAGAGGTGTAAGTAATAACCCAGCAAGACCAAGAACGACGAATACGCCGACCAAGGCGAGTAGGGCTATACCAATCTCTGCTAGACCCATGTTACCAAGTGTTTGCATAACGCCAGCTAATACCCAAAGGGCACCAGCAGCTACTAGGAGTGCCGCACTACCAGCCAGAGTTCCAGACATGGCATAAAGAGCAACTGTGATTACTAGCAAGGCACCAGCCAATGCCAGGAGACCTTTGCCCAATTCAATCCAGTCCATCTGTCCCATCTGTTCGAGCGTCTTTCCTAATATAGCTATAGCACCAGCTACAGCCACAAGCGCTATACTTTGCAAGAGCATGTTTGAAGGCAACGCCCGTACAGCTGCGGCGATGATCAGTAATGCTCCACCAATTCCTGCTAATCCCTTACCAATCTCTTCCCAAGACAATTGACCAAGTCTTTTCATAACATCTACCAGAATATACATGGCAGCTGCTATTATTGTCACAGAAATTGCGGTAGAGATCATTCGTTTTGGATCACCAACAAGTCGAGTAAACGCAGCTATCTCTGCAAATATAACACCCATGGTAAGTAGACCTTGCTGAAGTACAGCGACGTCCATTTCACCAAACTTTTGCACGGATTTGGCCATAAGCATTATTGCGGCGGCCATACCAATCATGGCTATACCAGCTTTAACACTTGCGCCACCCTCACCGACTAAGCGCATAAATATAGCTATTTCAGCTAACAATGCACCAACGGCAAGCAATCCTCGAGTCAATTGGTCTTGATCAACTGCACCTAATGACTTTACAGACTGCGCTAATAGTAGTATAGCCATAGAATATACGCCGAGCGCAATAGCACCCTTTATCACGTTACCCGTGGATGTACCACTCATCAACTTGCTAAATATGATCATAGTTCCTGTCAGGGCGTAGATAGCACTCAAGCCTCTTTGCATTGCTTTTGCATCTATGGCGGCTAATCGTCCTAACGCCACAGAAAGAAGTAATAACGCAGATGCTAAAGCTACCAACCCAAAGGATTGTAATATACCTCCTCCGCCAAGCTTACCAAATGCGGCCATAGCAGCAATAAGATCTACGAATAGAGCAGTTACAATACCTAAAGCCACAGTAAGTTTTGCAGAGTCTATCAAAGACAAAGCGACTAAAGCAGCGGCTAAAATTCCAACTGCTATAGCAATCATTAGCAAGGTCTTTGCTTTGAGACTTTGTTGATAGGCTTCGAGAGATCCTCGAACACCATCTAAAATATCAGTTACACCTTCGAACATTCCACCAGCTTCATCTAACAATCCGCCACCAGAACTTACAAAGTTGCGAATTGCTAAGAGTAAAGCACCAATTAAACCGGTGTTGATAACATCAAACACCTTTACAAAGTCGATGCTTTTCATTCCTTCATAGATAGAGTCTGCTATGTTACCAACAAATTCACCAACAAAGCTAGCAAATCTAAATATGTACGGTAATACAGCGGCAATTGCTTTTAACATTAAACCTAAAATGCCAACTGTTCCCTTTGCTAAAGCAGTGAAGGGTTCGAATCGTACTTCAACCTTATCAAAGAATTCACTAACTGGGGAGAAATCAACGTCGGCAAATATGTCATTAAACCACTCTCTAACCTCTAGAATCTTCTCCTTTACAAATTCTAGCGCATAATACACTCTCACTCCGAACTCTTGCACTCTGTCTATGAGAGAATATAACCCAGTCGAAACAGATTCTGCAATGTTTCCAGTATTACGGAATTCAGTTATACGGTCTGCAAGTCCGTCTAGAAAATCTAATACTCCACCACCATCAACACTTATGCCACCAGCAAATTGTAGAAGTGGTCCGAGCAAACCTTCTAGTACATCCTTACCAATACCAAGTATAGAGAATAGACCTTGAAATATGTTTTGTACCTTATCCGCCGTCTCTTCGCTTAGAATTAAACGAGCAGTAAAAGCCTCTATAGCTTTAGTAATTTGAGCTAGTTTTCCCCCAAGATCCCCCGGAGGAAAAACTGATCTCCAAGCATCACCCACTATTTGCATGGCACCAGTTAAAGCTTCGAAGGAATTTCTAATTGTTTGTATGGCAGCATCTCTACCGCCTTGATCTCTCCAACTTTGAACAACCGCGTTTCTTGCATCGGAACTAGATTGGATTATTGCGCCAAGATAATCACTAATTTCTGTGAATAACGCTTTGGCTTCTTCAAAATCACCTATAATGAGTTGCCAGGTTTGAGTCCATCCAGAACCTAAAGCCTCTTGCAGCGTGTCTTTAAGTTGGGTAAACGTCTTTACTTTCGTTGCTGCGTCATTAGCGGTTTGGCCAAGTTTGAGGATTGCTTCAATTTGATCTTCCGTGTAACCCATAGCCTCAAGTTGTTGTTCGTTAAGATCACCAGTAAATTTCTGTAGCGTGTCCAAAAGAACTTCGCTTGTAAGCCATCCACTTGCAAGGGTTTCTCTGAAAGAACCTTCTTGTTCGATCATGTCGTCAATAGCAATTCCATGAATTCTTGCGGTCTCTTTTAGAGCATCTTGAAATACTTGACCACCCATGCCCGCATTAACCACCGAGTTCCAGTCCATAAGCTTTACTGTACCGGAAGATAGGGCCTGCGATAATTGATACATTGCTGTAGCAGCTTGCTGTGAGTTTGAACCTGAAACAGCTGCTAAGTTAGCAATACCTTTAATGGCAGCAACTGATGTTTCTAGGTCTACACCCGCGGCGGTAAATGTACCTATGTTACGCGTCATCTCGGTGAAATTATAAATAGTCTTATCGGCGTAGGTATTTAACTCGTTAAGAGCCTCTTTTACATCGTCAAGAGTTGTACCCTTGGATTCTGTGTTAGCCAATACGGTTTGAATCGCGTTCATTTGAGTTTCATACTCATCGAAACCCTGTTTCATAGGCTCTAAAAAGCCACTAATCATCTTTTTACCGTATTGTATTGCGGCATTTGTAAGATTCATTATAACTGTCATGCCGACAATGCCCAAAGCAGAGAATCTTCCTTTTACTTTATCCACTCCCTCTGCTATGTGACTAACATCTACATTCTTTCCAGCCGCGTCTAGATTACTAAGATTCTTAGCTCCTTCTGAAAGGTCAAGGCTTTTCTTTAGTTGGTCTAGAGACTCAGTACTTTGCTTTACTCCTTTTTCGAACTGTTGGTTGTTGAAGCCCATCTCAACAACACGATTGTCAACAGTAGAGCTCATATACGAGATACCTCCTTCCAGATTTCTTCTGCTATTTCATCAAATATAGGTCGCATGGCGGGATTAACATAATCATACGGAGGCACATACCCGCCAGTACCCGTACCATGTCCATACTGTATAAGAATGGCTATGTTTGAAGATCCACGTCTATTTGAGTTACTCCAAGTTATGTCATAACCCCATGCAGTTTTACTTATGTTGTAATCCCATGATCTAGCAGTTAAACCCGTATTATAGGGAGTCGCATTAGCTAAAGCTTGGACTCCTTTTTGTCCGTAACGGTTTAGAATAGCCATAACTTGAAGATCTTTTGCTTTAGAAAGAAATCTCTCTGTGTTTTTAAAACTTCCTTTGTGGCTAAAAGTTATCATTATACTACCCTCGCGTATTAAGTTGTTGCCTTCTTTGGGCGTTGAGGGCTCTATTACGTCTTAGAATTTCACCCTTTGACATCTTTTTGGGTTGATTCTTTATGTTGCACACATTGATTAAAGTTAATAATCGATTTAGATGCCACTTCTGGCATTCCATCGGAATTTGCAAAGCAATCATCCAATAATAGATAATTTCTGCTGTGATTACTTCACGATTAATTTTTTGTTTTTGCTCACTTTCTGTAAAAGTAGTTGCCGTCATGGGGTTTTCTATGTACGCACTTATCATGGCAACTGTTTCTGAGCCTAATGCCTTATAAAGTATATCTGGCACATTCTGAGTTATCGTCATGCACTTAATGTAATTTAATGTTTCGGCTCTTGTTTTCTCTTCTCTAGTCAAGAATGGCTTGTGGTATAAGCTTTCCCACTTAGACAAGGAGACTAGAGAATGTTCTAAAATAAGTTCCCGGCCTTTTATATCAACAAACTCTTGCGTAACATCGTTAAACCATTCTTTATCAGGAACCGTAATAGTCAACATTCCTAGTCTCCTTCCATTTTGACGGTTTTCAATCAGCTTCTGGAACGATACCATTGAAGAAAGCTGCTGCTGCATCAGCATCTGTAGCTAATTCCATAAATAGTACTTCAAAAGCTCCAGTCTCAGAAAACTCCTTGCTGAGTTCCTCACTTTTAATGAAACGTCTACCATCTGGGGACTTTTCACCATAGGCTTTGAGGATTACCTCTTTGAAGATCTTGATTAGTTCTGGCTCACTCTGAGCCTCAACTACTTTTTCAACCCAAGCCACCCAACCACCAGAGACAGACATCTCCATCTCTGCTACCTCTACCTTGCTAAGGTTGAAGTAAAAGGTCTCTTCTCGTTCGGTGTCGTTGAAATCGGTATACTTAATTACTTTCTTTAACATTGGAACTCCTTTCAAAATTTTATTGACGACCCCCCAGATCGGCTCCAGGGGGTCGTCGAGGAGGAGTGAACGCCTAGTAGGTGTTAGGGCGTCATCGCCGTGATGACGGCGTCGGGCAAAGGAAGGTTGGGATCCGTGGCAACGTCGCCAAAGAGATCCAGTTCCAGAGCCGCCAGAGCAGTCGGGTCGGCGGTGCGGCTATCAATAATAATCTGAGCCGTCGGTGAGAATCCGGTTACAGTGGGAGGAGTTGTTGAAACTTCCCAGCTGAAAGTGATTGCTTCTGGTGAGTCATTGACTGACTGGTAGTTCTTTTCAGAAGGCGAAGCCAAGCAACCATAAATCAGGTGAAGTTTATACGCCAAATCGCCGTCAACGTCATTACCGACTTTCGTACGGAAGACGAGACCGAAAACTTGTCGAGACTGCTGACCAAGAAACACGCCAGGAGTTAAGGTATCATCTACCTCAACTGAACCGTCGCAAGCGGCGAATTCGTCTGGATACGTGTATGCCTCGATTGTGCAGCCAAACTCTTCAGCTGAAACCAGGGTTAGGTACTTAATATTATCTGCATACAGAGCAGTTGGCTCTGCGCCGGAAGGACTTTCGGTAACGCTTACAAGACCGTTCCAAGCAACACCCAAAGGGTAATCGCCATTGCTATCGATAGGATACAGAACACCCTTATCGATGCCGGTTTCGAAGAAACGTTCACCAGAGCCATCCCATGTTAATGCTACCATGATTGATCTCCTTTAAAAGTAGATTGTAAATACGTAATGGTTTAGATTGTCTGCCGTATAGAATCGATCGAACGATACTTGTGGCAACTTTGCAATCTCATCGGGTATAGAAGACTCAGGATCTTGATCGATGACCGTGAGTTTATACCCTTTTTGTAAGTTATAAGGAACATTGTTGGCAAAGTCTGTGTCGATGTCATCAAGTTGGTAGACAATACAAGGATACGTCATACTAACAGAGGGAGGAGGCTGGAAGTATGCATTTGGCACAATTCCAGTGAGCAATGTGTGTAGTTCTAATCTACTAGCCATTATACTCCCCCTTTACTGTTAGTATCATACGCGGCCTTTTGATTTCAACACTACTAACCTTCCAGGAAACATCCATCCATCGAATGAATCGAATACGAGAATAGTTTGCATAAGCATAAGCGTCTGAAACTATACTAAATCGGTTATTAATTGTGAAATCATCATTGAGATGTTCGCTATCCTGCCATGCCTGGGTGTTGCGGAGAATATCACCCTTGTAAGGTCTCTCCACAACATCCTCGGCATGAACACCTGGCGAAGTTTCAACGTAATCGATAAAACCTACCGTTCCTGAAAACTTTGCCATGTTGAGCTCCCTATCTAAAATTAGGAAGTGAGCTGTTCGAGAACCACTGCGCTCTTGGGGACCGTCAGGGCACCGGAGATGCGGGTTTCGATCAGGTACTTCTGCTGGTTGTAGTCAATGTCGAAGTCGTCAAACATGTTGATTTCTCCGCCCTTGTCTGCACCAACGGTGTAGTCCTGCAGGTTAACGATGATTGCGCGCAGAGCGTACTCAGTCGCAACAGGAGTGTGGACCAACCCTTCCATTACAGGAACTTCGACGATATTAGCAACGCGCAGTTCTGCGGCCAACTCGGCAAGAGTCTTGTACATGCGATACCCTTGGGTGTCGCGCAGGAGCAACATAGCAGTTACCAAGCTGGGTGCCATGAAGCAGGTTGGCTGACCGGAACCACGATACTCAACGCGAGCACCGATGATATCATCGATCAGATCTTCGGTTGTGTCAGCAAATGCCGCCACTTCCTGGTGAATATAAACTGAGGTATCGTCCGTCCAAATTGGGCGCACTTCAGTTTCACTGATTTTGTCAGTGGCAACGCCAGAACGTCCGTCACCAACGAGGATTGCGCGAGCAATTTCCTCATCCAGCATAACTCGCATTTCGCGCTTCAACCAGGCTACAACGTTGAAGTCGGTGATGTCGATGATGTCATCGCGATCCAGCTTCTGTTTCTTGTAAATGGTTGTTGGGGTGGTGATCCGGCGAAGTACGGGGAACACTTCCTCGACTTTCAGGTCGCCAGTCACATAACCCTTGGCGCGAGCTTCATCTGCGGTGATGTCGGCATGCAGCGATTTAATGCGGGAGAACGGAGAATGACGGGTGCCATTCATAACTGCGGAAACCCACTCCATGCGTCGAGCTATGAAAGTAGGTTCCTTGGTAACGTTCTGAGCATCGGGGAACAAGAGTTCCAGGTTGGCGCGATCACTACCAATACCATAAGTACCAGCGTGAATAAGCTCCTGAGTCTCAGCGGGCAAAGAAGCCACATGTGCTTCCCATCCCTTGCGCAAAGAACCGATCTCGCGGCCTTTCTTCATGATGGCATCGAAATCAGCGTGACTCAGAACTGGCCCGCTTTCGGTTGCGCGATTGTCAAACACATTCTTTTTCATGATTTGAATATCTCCTTTTTCAGGTGAGGTTTCTTTTTTTTCGGCGCTATGATCAATCTCGCCGGTTTCTAAAAGTTGACCAACGATGGCGTAAACAGCATTCTTCTGCTTATCGCTAAGTGACTCGAAAACGTCGCCAACGGTTTCTTCTTCGTCATCTGCGTGTTCAAGTTCCTCTTCTTCATCTTCGTCATCTTCGTGCTGCAGTTCAGCAACTTCCAGTTCGAGACCGGTGTATATCACAGCTTCGTCTTCTGACTCAATGACCTCACCGTCGGCGTGTTGTACTGCAACGTAATCAATTAGTGCGCCAGGATTTGCACCCGAAAGAACCAAGCTAACTTCTCGAATAACACCGTGCATAACTTGCTTGGATTTTTCAATTAATTGATTTGCATAAATCGATAAGAATGAAACGTCTTTGTGTTTGACTAATTCCTTTGCTTCAACCGCAGCGGGTGAGTCATTGAAATATGCATACGCATAAACGCCATCTTCACGATTTTCTAGAGTAGCATGACCGAGTACATTGGCAGGCTCATCGTGTAGATGTTGCCACACCAAGGGAACAGTCACACCGTCTTGATGCTTAAATGCATCGCGCATAATAACGCGTCCATCAGCGCATTTAAGATCGTTTCTGGTAGCATAACCACCAAAATCGAAATTAGGATTTGGCATTATCTGTACTCCCTTCTTCATTAGGTTTTGGTTTAGATTCCTCTTCAGTAGCTGCCTCGTTTAGGTTCTTGTTACGCAGTTCATCAGCTCTCGGATCTTTGCTGGGTTTCATACCAAGCACTTGACGGAACTCATTACTGGAAACAATCTCATTTCGAGTGAACTTGTCAGCCATTTCAGCTAACAGCGAAGCAGGTACGAGTCTGAACGGATCTCTCACAGCCATAATCTTCTGACCTTGAGTACGACCAGTCTTTGTGAGGAATACACGTGACATAGCATCCGTGATAGCCGACAGAAATGGCTCGATAGTTCTACTCCAGTAGTTTATCATTGCCGTTTCATCCGCGGTACCATCGAAGACTTCCTTCGTCAATCCTAACTGGCTCCATAGCATACTCGTTAAGTATTCGATTTGTGCCATTAAGTTGTTCTCGGCAGGTCTGTTAAGTTGTGTAATCTTTTCAGTTGCATCAACATAAGCAATACCATACTGAGAGCCTCTTAATTGCTCTTCAATCATCTCGCGGCGGTTCTCGGCCTGCTGTATTCGCTTTTCTGTCTTGAGAACATATGGTAACTGGATAAGTAAATCTAACTTACCAGAACCACTTTGTTTATCAATGACATCTAAGAGGTTAATCTTTTCGATTAAACGTCGTAATGTCGAATTCGGTTCATTCATTACAGAATATAATGGATTCTCGACAATAGCAACCATAGTTTTAGGCAACGTAATAGGTTGATACATGCCTGTAGCTTGATTGTAAAGATCCACCTGCACGTGTTCTGGATACCATTGTAGTATCTTTGCAACTCTCATTGTGAGAATATCGTAAGAACCCGTAACTGCTGGATTAAGGGTTGTGTCTACAGGTACTATAGCGATAGACCCCTCATCACATAGTGACATTACTACGTCTTGAATAAATGCACGTCCACTTTGATCAATGTTTGCTTCGGTGGTTAAACAATTGTTTAAACCAGAGTCAATAACATCGAGGTATTTGCCATTCTCGTCAGTACGGACGTGCTGTATACCGACTGCGGCCACATCAATCCCAATTCGGTTATAGATAGAGGTAATCATTGAGCCTTCGCTGTTATAAACCATACGAAGCAGTCTATCTTGTCTATAACCATAACCGGAACCAATATCTTGAAGATCGTAGTTATCTCCAAATCTAAATATGTTCCAGGCCCGTCTAATTCTAGTAAGAATTGTATCTGGCACTACATTATACCTCCTTCCTTCTTGTTTAGATAAAGGCTACAGGCTTATAAGATTCCCAATCGAATTCTCCTTTCGTGCTACGCACAAGATCTTCAAATCGATCACGTCCCTTAAAGCTATTGCCTCTAAATATAGCAGTGTCTCCATGAATCTGAATGAATTCTGGGAAACCAACAAAGCCACTGGCATCGTACTGCACAATCATAGCGCCTTTCTGCCAATTCCTATCTTTTGTTGACCCTGGAACTCGTCCATCTAAGTGACATAAACAACCAGGACTAGCTGCCCAAATATGTCTATCTTCATACATACCAAGAACGCGTTCAGACACAATCTCCTGTCTATGAATATGACCAAAGATTTGACTTACAGTTGCGTTCTGGATTATTGCACTAGCTGTTGCGCCTGGTCTAATTCTTGCCACTGAACCATGAACGACCTTTAAGTGTTCATTTAACCACCATTCACCATCGGGATACTCTCCGACATAGTGAACGCCCATCCTTGATAGACCAAGTAGATTATCAACCTCCATCATCGAGTCTAAATATAACTGATCTGCTGGGCGGATCATGTAGGCTTGTCTCATGTTCTTAATCATGTAGTTTTCTAGGCGATCGTCATGATTTCCTATCATTGCTACTTGTTCTGCGAACGGAAAACTAGCTACAAAGTTGCCAACATACCACGCGGCCTCTATTAGGGCGGCTTGCGTCGTCATTTGGAACTCTGGTCGAAGCACAAAATGCGTTGACCATTCTGAAAGATCTAAAATATCACCAGCCCAAATAATTGAGTCTGGTTTTACTTCTAATGCTACTTGATGAACCGCATCTATCGCAGTTCTATCATGTAGGGGAACCGCGCCAGGTTTATTAACTTGCTTGAGGAATCCAAACTGTGGATCTGGTAATACCAGAGCCGTTTTCGTCTTTGTTCCTCTTGGCTTTTTAGCCTTTGTCTTTCGTATGTTAACGACAACGTTATGAATTGGTACTTTAGAAGGAATTAATTCATATCTAGATAACCAAGCTTTAGCTTGATATAACCTTTTAGTATTTATCTTACCAGAACTTTTTACATGTCCCGTCATAACGCCATCAACAAACTCTATGTCTTTGTCTTCAACTTTAATTCCTATAGGCCAAGAATTTGGAAGAAATCTATCAACTTTCCAAATTGTAAGATCGACCTTAAATAGGGCTAAAAGCTCATCCAAAGACATAGGTTCGTCCCCTGGCGGAGCGATTATGGTTCTTTTGTTTTTTGAGGTCATAGGTTAGGCCTCGCCTACTGGAATAGTGATAGTTTTTTCTAAAACTCTACCGTCGCTAAGTGTGACATTACATAATAAATCATAGCTTTGACCCGCAATACCACCAGATAACCAAATAGTACAAACAGTACCAACCGCATAGTTTATGCCAGCAATTGTTACGGCGTCTTGATCAGAGCTCTCTTTAGAAATATCAGCAGGAACGGTCCAAGTTACTCCAATAATAGTAGCTCCCTGTAATTCTCCACTATCTTTTACACTTCCATCATTTAATCCAGTAGCTTTATCACACCACACTATAAAATATGGCTCAATTGCATCTGGGTCTTTAGTGGGTAAAGTTGTCATGATCCTCCTTTTGCTCTCTTATCTCTAAATATAACACCAAACCGTTTATCTCTAAATCTTACCCCAAAAGCATTAGCTCCTGGTGCATTTTCAATCACAAACGTCGATGACGGTTCAGCTAAAATAAGCAAAGCAATTAGCAAACTGATATCATTAAATACATTGACATTAGTCGCTAAGGATATAGAATTAGATCTTGCAAGTGTGACTGCAGCGTTCAACTCGGATGCTTCTAGCGTGTTTAAACCACGTAAAGCATTAAGAAGAACACTTTCGGTATTAATTATTTGGGCTATGTCATTAATTCCTCGCTGGGAGTTAAGAATTATAGCTTCATTTCCAAATAATTCTGAACCAGAAATAAGTCCCATAGATTTTGCAAGGGTTATACCTTCTTCTGTTTGTCCTTGAGTATTTTCTAGAATATTTAAAGCGAGAAACTCGCTAAGATTAATTGAATCCCAAAGATTTCCTTGGGTTGTTGGACCAGTGCCAATAGATTGAACAAGATTTATAGAAGATCCTACATTTACCTGCGTATCTATAAGAATACCCATAAACTTTGCAAGGGTTATACCTTCTTCTGTTTGTCCTTGGGTTTCTTCTAATATGCTTAATGCATCTATGTAACTTAAATCTATTGAATCGTACAGATTACCAAGACTTCCTGTTGGAACTGTATTTATACGATTTAAACTAATTGAATCGTTGATGGCTACTTGAGAAGCCGAAAGCGCACTCATAAATTTGGCAAGGCTTATACTCTCATA
>Ga0209536_100001278_pt1 | contig 41738 bp, 39 predicted proteins | sample DeeMarSeWOR28_12_FD_187461 | JGI IMG/M metagenome (GOLD analysis project Ga0209536, IMG submission 187461) | Marine sediment microbial communities from White Oak River estuary, North Carolina - WOR-2-8_12 (SPAdes) (version 2) | ecosystem: Environmental > Aquatic > Marine > Intertidal zone >...
TGCGATGCTAGCCGCAGAAATGGTCAGCGCCGTTCCAGTGGTGCCTCCGTCGATAATCGTTGCTCCCCCATGTCCCTCTATAATGATACTGGCAACATCAAGCGTGACAGCCTCATTGTATGTGCCAGGACACACGTGGATGATGTCGCCAGCGGTGGCAGCCGCCTCTGCAAGCGTGATGGTCGCGTATTCTGCTGGAACCATAAGGATGTTGTCTGAGTCAGACATAACATAACCAGCGCAGCGTACGTCGCCATCCTCATCCACCGAAAACAATTCGGTGAATCCGGCATCGCTGTTGTCCTCGCCGCCCTTGCCGACCTCGGGATTGATTGGAATCTGCCCGATCAGGTCGAATCCGGCCGCCTGCATCAGCGCGTGGGTTCCCGAATCCATCCAGCGGTAGTAATGCGGATTGAAGATGATGCCGGCGGGATCGCAGTGCGCCCACTCGACGCGAATTCGTTGCGTGGCTGTTAACATCTCGGGTCTCGTCAAATTGTCTGCTATCGCCAGCGCCCAATGACATGCGGGTTTAGCGGGAGCAGAGCTATGGGTTACACTGGCGTTCGTGCAGCCAAGTATATCGGATTGCAGTCGGCTTGCGTCAACTGACGACGAGGCAGTCCAGTTACAGGATAACCCGATGTTCCCGGAAAATTTTGAGCAGCAGTCCATCAATGTAAACGGCATCGATCTGCAGGTCACCATCGGCGGCCGCGGTCCGGCACTGGTGTTGTTGCATGGCTTTCCGCAAACCCACGTCATCTGGCATAAGATAGCGCCGTTGCTGGCGCAGGATTTTACCCTGGTGATGCCCGATTTGCGCGGCTACGGCAACAGCGCGGCGCCGCCGGGTGATGCCGAACATCGGTGCTACAGCAAGCGTGAAATGGCGCGCGACATCATCGCCCTGGCCGATTACCTCGGCTTTCCGCGTTTTGCGCTCGCCGGTCATGACCGCGGTGGCCGCGTTGCCTATCGCCTGGTGCTCGATCATCCGGGGCGCGTAACCCGCCTGTGCGCAATCGATATCATTCCCACCCTGGACGTCTGGGAAGAAATGAATACCGCGGCGACGGTGTCCGCCTTCCACTGGTCGCTGCTGGCTGCGAGCGCCCCGTTACCCGAACAGCTGATAGGGCAAAATCCGACGCTGTTCTATCGCGCTTTACTGGAACGATGGGCCGGCGATATCGACAAGCTCGATCCACGGGCGGTCGCGATTTATCTCGAGCAGTACCGCGATGCGGCCAGGATCCATGCGCAATGCGAGGACTACCGCGCGGGTGCAACCATCGACCGTGATCTCGATCAGGCCGATCGCGACGCCAATCGACGCCTGGATTGCCCGGTGTTGGTGCTATGGAGCACCGGTTACCTGGCCGACAAGGCGAACTCGCCGCTTGCCAGCTGGCGCAGGTGGGCAGACGAGGTTTACCAGCAGGCTTTCGAGTGCGGGCACTTTATCGTCGAGGAAGAATCGCAACTGGCAGCGCAGGCGATGCGCGACTTTTTCCTGCAGCGGCCGGGCTAGTCGATCAGCTCCAGCGCATCGCGCGCCAGCACCGGCGCCAGAGCGCCATAGTCGAATGCCTTGCTGCTGGACGCGTTCCCATCGATCGCGCGGCGCAACACCCCCTGCAGAATCGCCGCAAAGCGGAAGTAGCTGAACACCAGGTAAAAGTTCCAGTGCGGTATCGCGGCCAGCCCACGGCGCTCGCAGTACTCGGCGACATACTGCTGCTCGCTGGGAATCCCCAGGGTCTCGCGCTCGACCTCGCCAAGCCCCGGTATCACGCAGTCGCGCGCCATGCGCCACTGCATGCACTGGTAGGCCAGGTCGGCATAGGGATGTCCCAGCGTCGATAACTCCCAGTCGAGCAATGCCAGCGCACGGCTCGAATCGGTGTCGAAAATAATGTTGTCGATGCGAAAATCGCCGTGAATCAGGCTCACCAGGCCATCGTCGACCGGCATGTTTTGCGGCAGCCACTCGATCAATCGATCCATTGCCGGAATCGGCTCGATTTCACTGGCGCGGTATTGCCGGCTCCAGCGACTCACCTGGCGTTCGAAGTAGTTGCCGGGGCGGCCGAAGTCTTCCAGCCCCACCGCGCCGATGTCGATATCGTGCAGGGCCGCGAGTACGCGGTTCATTTCCGAGTAAACGGCGCGGCGCTCGCGCGCGTCGAGGTCGGGCAATGTCGGATCCCAGAAGATACGCCCCGGTTGGTAACTCATCAGGAAGAAAAGGCTGCCGATAACATCGCGCTGGGTACACAGGTGGATGGCGCGCGGCACCGGCACCGCGCTGCCCTGCAACGCAGCGATGACTCGAAACTCGCGATCGACAGCGTGCGCCGACTGCAGCAGTTCACCCGCTGGCTGGCGGCGCAATACGTACTGCCCGGAGGTAAAACTCAGCAGAAAAGTGGGGTTGGATTGACCGTCACTGAACTTGCGCGCGTCTAGCAAATCACCGAGCCAGGGCAGCTCGGTGTGCAGGTAGCGACCCAGCCGCTCGAGGTCGAGTTGATCGGTAGACACGATTAGTTGCTGCTGTATTGAGCTGGCGTCGCTGCGCGCGCGGTTCAGGTCTTTCTGGCGGAATCGGAATCGCTGTCTTGCTGCGCCGTATCCGGCTGCCGTGCAGCAGGCGAAATCGACTGGTCGATATCCGCGCCCTGGTTAGCGTCACCGATGACCGGATCCTTGCGTTCATGCGCAGCCTCGATCAATTCACCGTCGGCAACGACGGGTGATTCGCTGTCGCCAGTTTGCACGGCTGCGGCATCCCCACCGTGCAGCCTGACATCCTCCGCCGGCGTCGATTCGTTGGTCTCGATGGGCGACTCGACGACGACCGGCTCCCGCTCGGGGATGTCGTCTTCCACCGAAATCAGCACCCTGCCCTCGGACTGTTCCAGCATCTGCGTGAACTCAGGGGAATCGCTCAACGTTTGCGCACCCTCAGCCAGGTGCTGGTAAACCTTGACGTAGTCCTGGGTCAACTCGCTGACCAGGTCGGAGGTCTTGCTGAAATGGCTGTTGACGCTGGCCCTGTAACGCTCCATCTCGGAACGCGTGCGTTCAAGCTCGGCCCGCAACTTGTCGGCGTCTCCCGGCGACGAGCTAAACATTCTGTGCAATAAGGCCCCGAGCACAACACCTGCGCAAAGTGCGATTGCGACGAATATCCAGGCCTGATCGATTGATTCCACGTGAACTCCGGTGATTAACAACTGGGGCGCCGATTCTAATCCATTCACCGCGGTAATCCTACCGGCCTGGCGAGTGCGAGGCTCGGGTTTTTGCTGTGCCCGAGCGGGATCTCCCGGCCCTGAGCGGCTATCTCGCGGGAAAACCTGCACTGCTATTTGACGTTTCAGGTCGAGCGCGGCAAGATACGGCAGTTATACGGCGATGGCGGCCAAAGAATAAAATCGCAATCAACCTGATACCTACCGTGGGCGCGGTACCCGCAGGTTTTGGTCACGAGATGGCGGCCATCCGCCTGGCAAGCAGAAGTAGGCGCTGATATTTTTGCTTGCGGCTGGCGGAGTTACCCAGCCACGACAGCAAAAGCGCGTAAATAACAACAAATCGGAGGAAATTCCGAGTAGTGCCCAGGTTCATCGTTAGCTACGTCAAGGTAATCGACTATCTGTCGGAGAAGTTCGGGCGGCTGGCCATGTACCTGATCTTCGTCATGATCGGCGTGCTGCTGCTCGACGCCGTCACCCGCAACATCATCAACATTCCGCTTTCCTGGTGCATCGAAATGGCGCAGTTCACGATAACTGCCTACTACATTGTCGGCGGCCCCTATTCGATGCAGCTCGACAGCCACGTGCGCATGGATCTGCTCTATTCCCGTTTTTCCCTTAAAAACCGGGCCCGGCTCGACTGCTTCACGGCGCTGTTCCTGGTGATCTACCTGGTGTGCCTGCTGATCGGCGCGATCTCCAGCACGATGTACGCCATCGAATACGATCAGCACAAATTCTCGCAGTGGAACCCGTCGATGGTGCCGATCAAGCTGATCATGGTGTTCGGCATCGCGCTGATGTTGCTGCAGTCGATCTCGATCTTTTTCAAGGACCTGGCAAAGGCCAGAGGGACCGAGCTGTCATGAGTTACGAAGCCATCGCCATATTCATGTTCATCTCGATGATGCTGATGCTGCTCACCGGGCAGCGCGTGTTCGCGGCGATCGGTGTCGTCGCCTCGCTCGCGGCGCTGTTGCTGTGGGGCGAGAGCGCGGTGGAGATGCCGTTCAACGCGGCCTTCAAACTGTTCAACTGGTACCCGCTGCTGACCCTGCCATTGTTCATCTACATGGGCTACATCCTGTCCGAATCGGGTATCGCCGACGATCTATACGGCATGTTTCACGTCTGGATGGGTGGCCTCAAGGGAGGCCTCGCGGTCGGCACCATCCTGTTGATGGTGGTGATCTCGGCGATGAACGGCCTCAGCGTCGCCGGCATGGCGATCGGCGCGACCATCGCGCTGCCGGAAATGCTGAAGCGGGGTTATGACAAGATCATGATCACCGGGGTAATACAGGCCGGGAGCTCGCTCGGCATCCTGGTGCCGCCGAGCGTCGTGCTGGTGCTGTACGGCATGATCGCGCGCCAGCCCGTCAGCCAGCTGTGGCTCGCCGGCGCGATCCCGGGCCTGATGATGGCAGCGATGTTCATCATTTACATCGTCGTGCGCTGCCACTTTCAGCCGCACCTCGGGCCCACGGTGGCTAAGGCGGAGCGCGATATGCCGATGAGGGAAAAGCTCAAGCTGCTGCGCGCCGGCATCACCCCGTTCCTGATTTTCTTTTTCATGACCGGCCTTTTCATCATGGGCGTTACCAGCCTGGTGGAAAGCTCGGCGGTCGGCGCGACCGCGGCCACCGTGGCGGCCCTGGTGAAAAGACGCCTGAACCGCAAGGTCATGGAGGAAACCATACGCAAGACGCTCGCGATCTCCTGCATGTTCATGTGGGTCATACTCGCGGCATTGGGCTTTGGCGCGGTGTTCGACGGCATCGGCGCGGCACGCGCGATCGAATCGCTGTTCATCACCAACTGGAACCTGACTCCATGGGAAGTGCTGATCATGATGCAGCTGTCCTACCTGGTAATGGGTATGTTTCTCGACGATACCGCGATGCTGGTCATCGTCGCACCGCTTTACGTGCCGCTGGTCAAGCTGCTCGGCTTCGATCCGATCTGGTACGGTGTGCTCTACACCATCACCTGCCAGATCGCTTACATGACGCCGCCGTTCGGCTACAACCTGTTCCTGATGCGCGCGATGGCGCCGCCCGAAATCAGCCTGATGGATATTTATCGATCGATAGTACCTTTTGTCATGGTCATGACGCTCGCACTGGTCCTGGTCATGGTTTTTCCACAGATTGCGATGTGGTTGCCTGAATACGTTCGTCCAAAATAACGGCCGGGCGACCGCGGCAAATCGGTGCGAAAATTTAACCGCAGTTCAACCTTAGGAGCCTGTGAAAATGAAAGACGATAACAAACCAAGCAAACCCGAAGACAGCGGCCGGCGCAGTTTTGTCAAGAAAGTGGGCGCCGGCACGGCCGGTATCCTGGCGGCGGGCACCGCACCCTACGCCTACTCGGCGACCAACCCGATCAAGTGGCGCCTGCAGACCTACTCCGGTGCGCCGCTCGGTGCGCACGTCATCCTGCCGCAGATCGAGTCGTTCAACAAGGCAGCGCACGGCAAGATGGAGATCGAACTCTATTACGCCGACCAGCTGGTGGCCACCGACGAACTGTTCCGCGCCATGCAAAACGGCACCATCGACGCGGTACAGAGCGACGACGCCACCATGGCCTCGCCGGTCGACATCAGCGTGTTCGGCGGCTACTTCCCGTTCTCCACGCGCTACAGCCTCGACCTGCCGGTGCTGTTCAAGTATTACGGCCTGAACGAAATCTGGGCAGAAGCCTACGGCGAAGTGAAGAACGTCGAATGGATCAGCGCAGGCGCCTGGGACCCGCTGCACATCTTCACCAAGGACCCGATCCGCTCGCTCGCCGACATGAAGGGCAAGCGCGTGTTCGGCGTACCGACCGCGGGCAAGTTCCTGTCGCGTTACGGCCTGATCCCGATCACCCTGCCCTGGGACGATATCGAAGTCGCGATTCAGACCGGCGAGCTCGACGGCGTCGCCTGGTGCGGCTTCACCGAGGCTTACGAGGTCGGCTGGGCGGACGTGTGCAACTACGCGCTGCTGAACAACGTCACCGGCGCCTGGTGCGGTTCCTACTTCGCCAACACCAACAGCTGGAACAAGCTGACCCCGGAACTGCAGGAACTGTTCCGCATGTCCTGCAACGATTCGCACTACTACCGCGCGATCTGGTACTGGGGCGGGGAAGCCAAGCTGCGCGTCGAGGGCAAGAAGATGGAACTGACCACGATCCCGGCAGCGGAATGGGACCAGGTGGTGCGCGACTCGGCCGAGTTCTGGGAAGAGCTGGCCTCGATCAGCCCGCGCACGCGCAAGGTGGTCGACGCCTTCAAGAAATACGCGGCGGTGATGGAGAAAGCCGGCGTACCCTATCGTTACAGCTAGGAGTATCGAGCCGGACGGAAAAGGCGCTGCCACCGGCAGCGCCTTTTTTGTGGTCGTCGACTAGCGCCGCGGCATCATGGAGCCGCCGCGCCAGAACTTACAGATACGCCCGCTCCAGGTAATCGACCAGCGTCTGGTTGAGAGGCTTCCCGGGCTGCTCGTCGGCATACAGCACGATGGAAAACGCCGGCAGCTCGGGCAGCTGACCCGCGTGATGGATGATCTGCCGGTCGGAGTGAATGGCGCAGGCCATCTCCGCCCTGACGCCGAGGTCCGCCGACGCCATGGCGTCGTTGGCGAGATCGTCATCGGTCGATACCACGTCGATCCAGCCGATGCCGGCGGCGTCGAGCGCGGCGGTGGCAACCGGGCGAAACGAACAGTGCCTGGAAAAGCAGATCGGCAGCGGTCTTTTTTTCCAGGCCAGGCCGTCTTCCGCACCCGTCCACAGCAACGGCTGGGTACTGATGATCCTGCCGCCGGGGCCGGCCGCATGTTCGGTGGTAAGGATAATATCCTGCTGGCCGAGTTCGAACTGCTCCCGCAGAACCGAGGTGCGCGACGCCGAGAACTTGATCTGCACGCGCGGAAAGTCGCGGCTGTATTCCCTGATCGCGCTGGGGACGTGCGGATAAATGACGTCGCCGGGTGCGCCAAGCCGAATCACCCCTTCGTAATCGGGGGAGGTCAGTCGGCCCATGGCCTCATCGTTGATGGCCAGCATCTGGTTGGCGTACTGCAATAACTGTTCGCCCTCGGTGGTGGGCTTCATGCCCTGCGACGAGCGGTCGAATACGCTGAAGCCGAGGCTCGTTTCGAGCCGCTTGATCTGCATGCTGATCGCCGACTGGGTCATAAACAGCCGGCTCGCGGCGCGCGTCATGCTGCCGGAATCGGCGATCGTCACGAAGCTGCGCAAGGTTCCAAGGTCGAGGTTGTGGAGGCGATTCTGAGTCATCAAATTCTGTGAACCAAGGGATCAAAATAATTCGTTTCACTTATACCAGCGACATCCACTATAGTCAATATCCGTTAAGCAAGTGCAAGCTGAATTCACACAAATTGATAGGTGACGCCATGACTGAATATACTCAAAAATGCCCCGTAAACCTCGCCGCAAGCCCCATTCGCCTGACCGATAACCTGCGCCGCGCGGCCCGCCAATGGCTGGCAAGCCAGCGCCTGAAGAGTTCGCTGCGCCGTGAACGCGCGCAACTGCTGGCGATGTCCGATGCCGAGTTGCGCGACATCGGCATCGATCGCGCCACCGCCGAGCACGAGGCCCTGCGCAGCGACATTCCCGCCGGCCGCAATAGCTAAGCGCCGCAGCTGCTATCCCGGCGGCCAGGGTGCCGCCGGGTAAACTAACCCGCACGTCTCGCGCACCGTCAAGCGGGCGGGATCAACACCAGTTTGCCGACAAATCCCTTGTCGAGAAATTGTTGCTGGGCGGCGGTTATGTCACGCAATGGAAAGGTGGCGGCAACCAGCGGTCGAATTTCGCCCCGTTCGATGTAGCCGACCAGGTTTTCGAACACGCTATCCTGCTGGAAAGTGCAGCCGATCAACGTCAGATCCTTGAGATACAGGGTGCGTACATCCAGCTCCACCAGCGGCCCGGCGATGGCGCCGGCGGTCACGTAGCGTCCGCCCCGTTTGAGCACTTCGAGCAGCGCTGGCCATGCGGCGCCCGCAACCAGGTCCACCACCACGTCGATACGCTGACTGCCGATGACAGCCGCCAGGTCGGCATTACGGTCGATCACCACGTCGGCCCCCAGCGCAGACAGATCATCCAGCTTGGCCGCACTCGCCAGCGCCGTCACGTGGGCGCCGCGACGCTTCGCCAGCTGCACGGCCGCGGACCCCACGCCACCCGACGCGCCGGTGACCAGCACCCGCTCGCTGCCGACAGCAGCGCGCTGCAGCATGTTTTCGGCAGTGGAATAGGCACAGGGAATCGACGCCAGTTCGGCATCCGACCAGTCGCAATCGACGCGCCAGGTTTCGCGCGCCGGGGCCCTGGTATATTGCGCGAAGGCGCCATCGCATTCCGAGCCGAAAGTCCAGCATTCGAAGGGACGGTAATCGACATAACTGCGTAACATGTTGCGCACGATCACGCGTTCACCAACGCGGTATGGATCCACCTCCGTACCCACCGCGACGATCACGCCGCAACAATCCGCTCCCTGGATACGCGGAAATTCGAGCGCCACGCCCGACCAGCTCGCGTCGGCATCATCCACCTCGTCGAAACCCGCGGCGGCGCCGCTGTTGGTATCACTGCCAACCTTTTTCGAGTACCAGCCGATGCGGGTATTGATATCGGTATTATTGATTCCCGCCGCAGCCACCTTGATCAACACCTCGTCGGCGCGCGGCAGCGGAACCGCAACATCGTCACGATACTGCAGCGCCTCGAAACCACCGTGGGCGGTCAGCAGCACCGCCGCCATGTGTTGTGGAATGTTTTTATTCACGAATGCCCCTGCGGCGAAATACGCTTCGACCGAGCGCCGATCCCCTTGACTCGCGCGAGTATATCGAATTCAATCGAATGCTCAATTGACCCCGTCGCCGGGAGGCGCGGATATGACGACCGTTAACCCGCCGATCTCAACGCTTTCCGCAGCGGGCGCCGAGCACGTAGCGGTCAGGCCACTGAGCATTCATATCGGCGCCGAGATTGGCGGGGTCGACCTGACACAACCGCTCACGGGCGCGGAAATCGGTGCAATTCGCCAGGCGCTGCTCGACTGGAAGGTCGTCTTTTTTCGCGATCAACACCTCGATCACCGCCAGCACATCGATTTCGCGCGCCAGTTCGGCGCGCCGACACCCGCGCACGTGGTGTTCGGCACCGATGCCGAGTATCCCGAAATTTATCCGGTAACACGCAATCGCACGGCCTCCGCAGGTCGCCCGGCCGCCGCGCGCGCCTGGAGCGACTGGCATACCGACATCACCGCGGCGGTCAACCCGCCGTTCGCGTCGATTCTACGCGCCGTCGTGGTGCCGCCATACGGTGGCGATACCCACTGGAGCAACATGGCGGCCGCGTTGCGGGCGCTGTCTCCGGCGCTGCGGGACTTCCTCTCGGGCCTGCGCTGCGTGCACCGCTTCAAGCCGGCCGAGGGCGAGGAGCATGCCGCGGCCTACAACGCCAGGATCGCGCAAAATCCGCTGATGGCCGAACATCCGCTGGTGGTCGTGCACCCGGAAACCGGCGAACAGTCACTCTACACCAGCTGCGATTTCAGCCGTAATATCGTCGGCCTGGAAGCGCGCGAAAGTGAGGTCCTGCTCGAATTTCTGTGGGAGCACTGCGTGCGCGCCGAGTTTTGCGTGCGCTTCAAGTGGGAACCCGGCAGCATCGCCTTCTGGGACAACCGTTCGACCCAGCACCAGGCCATCCGCGACGTTTACGACAGCGATTTCGAGCGCGAATTTTATCGCGTGACCCTGAACGGCGCGATACCGCGCGGCGTCGATGGCAAGCCGTCGGTCCATTTATCAGGAACCCCGATCGCGGCTATATGACCTGGTCCGCGCGAATTCACGCAATTCGCATGGGCACCAACCCGCAAGTTATGGTAGATTGCGAAAAACGACAGGTCCGATGTTCAGGCCGTCGTGAAATTATAATCCAAACGAAACACCAAACGAGGAGTTCGAAAATGAAGAAACTGTTTACCGCACTAATTGTGGGAGCATCCATGCTGCTCTCAGCGCAACCCGCATCCGCGCTGGATGAAATCACCGTCGCCTACTTCCTGGAATGGCCGATGCCCTTCCTCGCCGCCAAGGCTGATGGCACTTATGACAAGGAATTGGGCGTCAAGGTCAACTGGCGCTCATTCGAGACCGGCACCGCGATGTCGGCGGCCATGGCATCGGGCGACGTACAGATCGCGGTCAGCCAGGGCGTACCGCCATTCGTGGTCGCCGCATCTGCTGGCCAGCCGATCCAGGTCGTCGATGTCGCCGTCAGCTACTCGGATAACGACAACTGCGTCGTCGCTACCAATCTCGAAGTCGACAAGACCAACGCCAAGGACCTGATCGGCAAGAAAGTCGCCGTTCCGCTCGGTACCGCCGCGCACTACGGTTTCCTGCGCCAGATGGACCACTTCGGCATTCCGCTGTCCTCCCTGACTGTCGTCAACATGCCTCCGCCCGAAGGCGCAGCGGCACTCGCCCAGGGAGCTGTCGACTTTGCCTGCGGTTACGGCGGTGGTCTGGCGCGCATGAAGGATCACGGCAACGTATTGCTGACCGGCGCGGAGAAGGAAGCGCTTGGCATCCTGGTTTTCGATGTCACTTCTACGCCGGCCTCTTTCGCGGCCGAAAATGAAGAGCTGCTCGCCAAATTCCTCGGCGTTACCGCGGCCGCCAACGACAAGTGGAACGCCAGCAAGAGCGATGCCATGCTGAAAGTGATCGCCCGCGAATCCGGTATGGATCTCGCCGGCGCCAAGGCGGCGATCTCGACCATGAAATTCCCTTCCGCCAAGGAGCAACTGTCGAAGACCTGGCTCGGTGGCAACGCCCAGGCCTTCATGAAAGGCGTGGCCGACGTATTCGTCGAAGCCGGCAGCATCGACAGTGCCCTGCCCAGCTATGAAAATTCGGTCAACACAGCACCCCTGGCCGCAGCCACAAGAATGTAACTATCCAGCGGGCGCAACGCGGGTATCCTCCGCGTTGCGCCTCGACGAAAAAAAACCAACCCGGGGGGGATTAAATGTCTACGTTATCGATCGAGAAGGTGTCCATGCGCTTCGATATACCGGACGGCTCGCACATCCAGGCGCTCAAAGACATCACGCTGGAACTGAAGACGGGCGAATTGATGAGCGTGCTCGGACCTTCCGGTTGCGGCAAGAGTACCCTGCTTAACATCATCGCCGGTTTCATGGCGCCCACGGAGGGCAAACTGACCCTGAACGGTGTGCCGATTACCGCGCCGGGCGCGGAACGCGGCATGGTATTCCAGCAGGGCGCCCTGTTCGACTGGATGAGCGTTCGCGACAACGTCTCCTTCGGCCCGCGGATGCGCGGACAGTCGCCCGCTGAATACGACGAAGACGTCGACCACCTGCTCGACGTCGTCGGCCTGCAGGATTTCAAGAGCAAGGCCGTATATGAACTCTCGGGCGGCATGCAGCAACGCGTCGCGCTGGCACGCTGTCTCGCCAACAAACCGGACGTCATCCTGATGGACGAACCGCTGGGCGCACTCGATGCACTGACGCGCGAGAAAATGCAATCGCTGGTGCTGAAGCTGTGGAAAGAAACCGGCAAGACCATCATCCTGATCACCCACTCGGTCGAAGAGGCCCTGCTGCTGGGTGAGCGCCTGCTGGTTATGGCGCCCCGTCCGGGGCGCATCCACAAGGAGTATCGGCTGCCGTTTGCCGACCTTGGAGTCGGCGCCGATTTGCGCGAGATCAAGAAACTCCCCGACTATGCCCCCACCCGGGAAGAAATCCTGTCGATGATCTGGAACATGGAGGAAGAGATCATGGGCCGTAGCGAAGGAGCAGCCTCATGATTGTTCTGCTGATTTATATTGCACTTTTTATCGCATCCTTCCTGGCGGTGCGTTTCATCACCCGACGCATGACGGCAATTCACGACTTCACCTCGCTGAAAACCGTCACCTTTGGCGACGAAAGCGCGGTCCGGCCCAATCGTTGGGCCAGCGTTATCTCGGTGGTTTCCGTATTCCTGATATGGGGTGCCTTTACCGGCTCGAAATGGACCCCGATCCACGTACCCGGTCCATTCATCGGCGACACTCAGTTTACCTATGTGCTCGAGGCGCCTGACGGCAGCCGTGACGAGGCTATCGTGTACGTGCGCGTGTTCCACGTCGACGAAAAGGCCGATGCCATGGAGGTCGAACCCGGCGATGGCTTCGCCAAGAACGATTCGGCCACGGTAGTCGCCTGGCGTTCAAAACTGATCCCAATGGACAGGAATGACGAGATCAAGCGCAGTGACGGCGCCAGGGTCATCGAAGTCGATGGCCAGCCGATCGAGCCCGGCGGGACGGTGGATGTCGCCGATGGCCGAGTGGTTATGACCGGTAAGGGAACGCTCAACTTCTCACCCGATGGCGGATTGCAGATGGAACCCGTGTGGCTGCCCCCACCCGAGGCGGTGGTTGCCCGCCTGGTAGAGATTTCGCAGGAAGGTTACCAGAATTTCACCCTGTGGGAGCACCTCGGCTGGTCACTGTATCGCGTTATCCTCGGATTTATTCTCGGCGCCATCGTCGGCATTCCGCTGGGTTACGCAATGGGCCTGTCCGACTGGTTCCGCGGCTGGTTCGACCCGATCGTCGAATTCATGCGACCGGTGCCGCCGTTGGCGTTGATTCCGCTGGTCATCATCTGGGCAGGCATCGGCGAAACCGGCAAGATCATCCTGCTGTTTCTCGCATCCCTGTGGATCATGACCATTGCCGCGCGTGCCGGCGTGTCTGGTGTCAAGATAACCAAGGTGCACGCAGCCTATTCGCTCGGCGCCAGCAAGTGGCAGCTGATGCGTTACGTCATCATGCCGAACTCTCTACCGGAAATATTTACCGGGGCGCGGGTCGCGATGGGCGTGTGCTGGGGCACGGTGGTTGCGGCCGAACTGGTCGCCGCCGAAAAAGGCGCCGGCATGATGATCATGGTCGCATCGCGTTTTCAGCTCACCGACATCGTCATCATGGGTATCATCCTGATCGGCGTCATCGGCTATGGCATCGACATCGCGATGCGTAAATGCGAGGACGTGCTGGTACCCTGGAAGGGTAAGGGTTAACCTGCCGGTTATGCGTCGGCTGCGGGAGTGTAGCCGACGAGTCCTGCCCTGCTGAACAAGGTGCGGATTTCATCGATAGCGTCAGGAGCATAGGCCTGCGCCGCGTGCCTCCCCCAGACCGGCGCCGGCCAGGCTGCATCTGCCGCGTAGCGCACGATGTGGTGCAGGTGCAGTTGCGGCACCTGGTTACCGAGCGCGGCCACGTTGAGCTTGTCGCCCGAGTAAGCCTCCATCAGGAATTCCGATAACTGGCAGGACTCATCCAGCAACTGCCGCCGGTCGCCGCCATTGAGCTGGTAAATCTCGCGGATGTCAGCGCGCGCCGGCACCAGGATAAACCAGGGATAGTGACAATCGTTCATCAATAGCAGGTGGCACAGCGGAAAGCGCCCGAGCACGACGCAATCACTGGCCAGTTGTGGGTGGATTGCAGACATTTACCTGACCTCCGGGACATTCATTGTCTGACCTTCAGCGGCGCTACCGCGCTGGTGCTGCCGCTGGCGTTTATTGGCTTCTCCTGCTGCAGCGACCATTTCCAGGCGCGGCGCACCAAACTCTATGCGGCCTTTCTCACCGCTGCGCGCAAAATCGGCCGCCAGCGACGCGCGCAGCTGCGCAGGATCGCGCTGCAGATGATCGCACAGGGCATCGAACAACAGGCCGAACAGCCGCCGCAACGATATCTTCCAGCTACTGCCGGCAATTTTATACAGGCAATCGCTGAGCTCAAGGAAATTAACGAAGGGCTGCTCGCCGAGTATCACCGGCAGCGTATTGGTGAAGCGACCCGAGTTCGCGATCATGTCCCAGAAGCGGGCAAAGCGATTGACGCGTTGCATGGTGACGAAATCGATGTCGCGCGTACTCAGGATGTTATAGGGCGCGGAGGGATTGTAGCGCAGCTCGTAGTCCTGGTTATGACGATTGAGGGGCGCACCCCGCAGGCGCTTGAGTATGCCGAGCTGGATTTCCTGCGGCCCCAATGCGATCAGGCGATCGAAACTGTCGGCAAAGTTTTCCAGGCTGTCGCCGGGCAAGCCGAAGATGAGGTCGGCGTGGATGTGCGCGCCGGTGTGCTGACGCAGCCAGCGCAGGTTGGCGCAGGTCCTGTCATTGTCCTGCCGGCGACTGATGGTTTGCTGAATCACCGGGTCGAAGGTCTGCACGCCTACCTCGAACTGCAGCGATCCCGGCGGGAAACGCGTCAGTACCTGGCGCAGCTTCTCCGGCAGGTAATCGGGAATCACCTCGAAGTGCAGGTATAAATCGCTGCTCATGCGCTCGAGAAAAAACTCCAGGATCGCCACGCTGCTGCTGACCTTCAGGTTAAAGGTGCGATCGATAAACTTGAAGTTGCGCGCGCCGCGCCGGTGGAGATCGTCCATTGCATCGAGAAAGCGCGTCAGCTCGAAGGGTTTCGCCGTCTTGTCCAGCGACGACAGGCAAAACTCGCACTTGAACGGGCAGCCGCGCGATGCCTCGACGTAGATCAGCCGATTGCGCAGATCCTCCTCGGTGTACCAGGCATAGGGCAATTGCAGCGACTCCAGGTCGACGCTCTTGCCGGGTATCACCTTCGCCGCGATGGGCCTTCGCTTCAGTAAATCGCCGCAGAGTTCGCGAAAGCTGGTCTCGCCCGGGCCGGTGACGACAAAATCCGCCAGCTCCGCAAGCGCGGGCAAATCGTCGGCAAAACTGACTTCGGGCCCACCAACGATCACGCTAACCTGCGGCGCAACGCGCTTCAACAGTTCGATCACCTGCGTAGTTTCGGTGACGTTCCAGATGTAGACGCTGAAGCCGATGATTTCGGGTTCACGCGCCAGCAACTGCTCGACAATATCGACGGGGCGTTGCCGAATCGTGAATTCGACGATCCGCGCCTGCGACTGCAATTCGCCGAGGTTAGCGTAGAGATAACGCAGGCCGAAAGCACAGTGCATATAGCGCGCATTCAGCGTGGTGAGTATGATCGATTCGTTCATTGTTCGGTGTTGGCAGCGCCAGCCCCAGGCGCATCAGATCGAGATGTCGGCGGCGGGCGCAATGGCGGCGACAGGATAATGCAAAGCCAATGGATAGTTCACCAGCCGGGTCCGGGTTCAGAGAGGAACTCAGTATAGGCTGATGACCAGGCAAACACAAAAATAGCGGCTGATTCGCTGGACGATCTACATCGAGAGTTGCATCACTGAGGCAGGTGTCCGCGACGGCATCGAGCTGGCGGATCATATCCCGGCAACCGATCATGCCGCCGAATCACTGCCGCAGAACCTCGTTCTAGGATGGCTGGCTGCCGGCCTCCCGGGCGTAACGGGGATGTCGCTTCAACCGATGAGTTCAGCTCGACTTCTTGTTTTTCTTTTTCTCGGAAACGGCGTCTTCGTTGCCGAGTTCGGCAATGCTTTGCTTCAGATCACTGGTTTCGCGTTCCTGGCGAAACAGGCGCTCGGTGATGTGCTGCAACTGGTCGCGGATTGCCTGCAGAGTCACCTTGACTTCAGATTCGAATTCGCTGTTTGCTCCGCCCTCGTCGTTATTTTCCGGAAAGTAAAGAATGTGCCCGTCGACCTTTTCCCTGCTGGAGTTTGTTAGCGCATCCGCTGATAAATTTTCCACGACGGACAGGTCGGTTTTGTCGGTGTCGAGGCTCTCAGCCAGTCCGGGTTGGGTATCCTCGATGACGAATTTCATCACTTCTTCATCAAATTCGAGGTCGGGATCGCCGCCATCATCGACGCTTTCGGTACCGAGGTCCAGCTGCAGTTCTTCGTCGGCCGCGGCGAGGTCTATCGCCAGATCATCTTCATCGATTTCGAATACCCCGTTGTCTTCGCTGTCGGAGCCTGCCGAAGTCTCGGTAATTGCCAGTATTTCGGAAGTATCCAGGCCTGGCAACTGATCAAGCTCCGCGGCTGAATCATCCGGCTCGTTAGCCGGATCAGGATCGGCGATCGAGATATCCTCCTGGCTGGAATCTTCCGAGGTATCGGAGATTGCCAGGATTTCCGAGGTTTGCAAACTCCGCATATGCTCCCCCTTGCCTACACCACTATCGACTTCATCGTCGAGGGTAAAGGCGGAAATATCGTCGTCTTCGACGCATTGTGAACTCGCGAGTATCGACGGCGCCGCTGAAGTATCCAGGCTCAGGATCTGGTCAAGCTTGTCTGCAGTATCTCCGTATTTACTGCCGGCCAGGTCCAGGCTCAATTCGGTAGACGGCGCCTCGGCCTCTTCATCCCTATCGGGCTCGCTAAAAGCTTCTCCCCTGTCTTCTTCGATATCGCTAAAATCAAAATCGGCGGTCTCCGGCCTGGGGATGCCGAGTTCGACAGTGCTCAGGCTACGATCCTTGCCGCCGGCGAACATTTTATTGTAGGGCGCGAGTTCGTAGCCCATGATTTCTACCTTTTCCCAGTACTCGCGGCCTTGCTCACCCATATCCAGCATCACCTCTGCACAACTGACGAAGTCAACCACGTTGCGCGTGGCGTAGTAGGCATCCAGCAGTCTGGCGAGGAAATCGGCACGATCCGGATCGACCTCCATTCCCTTCAACAGCAGCTCTTCGGCATTGTCGTAAAGGCCATAGGCGAGATATACATCCGCTTCCTTCAGGGTGACCGAGAGGTCGAGAATTTCGCCGACCATACTTTGCTGCTCGACGGCCTGCTGGCGCAGGGGTACGCCTTTGCTGGTATAGATAACCTGGGTCTCGACAAAATCCTCGTCGTCCAGACGGCTGGCGCTGTCTTCCTCGAGCGCATCGAAGCGATTGCTGAAGCCCTCGCTGGCAATGCCGGCGGTGACGCTCCGATCGGATTCCTCGTCTCGCGCGATCCTGTCTGCTCGGGTGGCCGGCGCCGCGAACTGCGGCATTTTGCCTTCCTGCTGCGCGCCGCACTCCGCCAGCTGATCGCCACCCTCGTCGTTCCCGTGCCGAGCCTGGTCGTCGAGCCCTGTTACGATCGGGTTCTTTTCCAGGGTCGCCGGGTCGTCCTCCGCCAGGACATGAGCCAACGGGAATGGGATTCGCGCCAGCAACCGGGAATGCATCGCCTGCAGCCTGGCCAGGTCGACAGGATCCAGACTCTCGAGCACAACCAAAGACTCGTTCATCAATACTTCGAAGGCTTCGTGACGTCGAGCCTGATGATAGAGCTCGAGTAAACGAATTATTAGCATGGGCTGATTCGGCTGCAACTCTACGGCCAGTTTCATCAGCTTGATCGCTTCTTCGCTGTCGCCTCCGTCGAGGATGGAATCGGCCTGCGCAATAATGGCGCGAGCATTCGACTCAGACGGCGGTTGCAATGGCAGTTTGCGCCGCCTGGCGTTGTCGGTAGACTCTCTTTCATTCGCAGTCGGTGTAACCGATGGTAGAAACTGAGCAGACGATTCTGCGCGAGTTAGGTCAGCCGTATCAGCGGATTTCTCGGCGGCAATCTCAGGCTGCCGCCGGCGCCATGCTGCCAGTTCGTTCCTCAACATCACTATCGTCAGCGTTACCCAGACGCCGAAAGCGAGCGCCGCCCAGCTCGGACTGGTGGCTATAAACGCATCCGCGCGTTGCAGCGCACGGCCGACAAAGGCTAGCGACCCCGCGCCACCGATGACAGGCATGCTGTCTATGAAGCGCCGTCGCGACTGCAGGGAGTCATACCAGTCAGCCGCTGGAACTTCGCTGATCACGTTCGCCGGGACGTCCGTCTGATCCAAAACCAGGTCGCCGGCGGGTATAGTCGCAACCTCCCGGACGGACTGATCGACCGCGGCCACTATCGACAGGTCTGCCGCCTCGATGTCATCCAGAACCACCTCGCCTGACATTACCGGTCGGCTAGCAGGGATATCCAGAACTGCGCTATCCGCCATCGCCCCGGCAGACATGGTGTTAACCTCGCTACGGTCACTGCTTTCCAGCCCCGGGGGCGTTTCCACCGATACCGATCCCTCCGCTGCAGCTTGATTGGCGCTGACGATGGCACGCTCGTCAATGGCGGAAGCCGATTCCTCGAGCAAGGCTATCAGCGCATCTTCTTCGGCCGTTGCATTGACTGATTCAGCGATGGACTGGTCCACGGAGGAAGCCATGGCAGGAGCGGGCGCGGCGGACTCATCGATCTGCACGAACTTATCGACAGGAGCGCCCGTCACCTCCATTAACGAAGACTCGACCGATTGCGCTTGTGCCTGTCGTTCAGCGGCAATGTCTGTCTCCTGTGCAGGTTCCTCCATTACCGGACCGGCCTCCTGCAACAGCGCCAGCTGACTACTGTAAGCGCGCCAGGCCTCGGCATGTGGCAACTCACGCACCTCGTCTTCCAGCGGTACCGCGAGCACTTCACCCATGTTCAGGCGATGCATGTTCCCGCCCATGAATACTCGAGGATTTGCCTGCCAGATCGCATACATCCATTGATAGATCGTCAGATCGTTAGCATCGGTGGCCACCGCCCGCGCAACCCGCCAGATCGAGTTGCCGTCAATTGTAGGGCCATACTCGCGCCGAGGCTCGCCAGGCTCGGCAACACTATCGCCGGCAACGGACTCCTCGATTACTGCTTCGATGGCCTGCACCCGGTTGACCTGGGACGTACTCACGGAGGAATCGTCGAGCGCGACGGCTGGCAGTTGCGCCGCCGATAACATGGTTTCATCGGGCTGTCCGGCTGTTGTCACCCGGTCGGCAGCAGAAGCATCGGCAGGTTTGAAATGCTCGTGGTAGGCGGGCGGATCGACGAAGGCATCGTAACTTCGCGTCACGGTATTTCTATCCCAGGTCACTTCGACGCGAAATTGAATCACGGGCTCGGATATGGCTTCACGGGTATAGAGGTGAATCAGTGCTGTGTCGGCGTCGATGCGCTCCAGGCGGTAATCGATATTGGCCCCCGATTCGCCATCGATACGAATGGAAATCTGCTCGGGATCGAGGTTTATGGTCTCCATGCCTTTGACAGTAATGCTCGCTTCGAAGGGCGCCGACAGGCTGGAAGCGACGTTGATCTCGCCTAATCCCAAACCGACACCAAAACTACTCGATGACCACCATAATGCCGCGATCGTCATGGCGACGCCAAAAGCTCTAATAGACACCGTTCTATTGCGCAGAGTGAACATCCAACAAAGTGTAGTCCACAGCGTGATATTTTCAGTTTCACAGACCCGGTCTTACTGCTGCGCCTTATGTCGCTTTAACCAGCCGTAACAGCTCGCGTCATCGGCTCCATGGGCAATCCGCTAAGCGCGCTCATCGTGACCAGCTGGTTCAGGATCTGATCCAGTGCGGCAGGCAACTGATAACGCGATCCCGGCCGCGCTGTACCCCGGCGACGGCGCGGAGGCCCTGATTCGCAATAGCATTGATGTCCGGCGCAGCTCGGGATAATGTATCGCCCATGGATGAATCGAGTTTTGATCGACGTGGTATTCACAAGGGGCGTGGAGCGGTAACCAACGCCGGCAGCCGCTTCGATAGTTTTCAGCATGAATCCTTTGACGATGGCTGGGATTCCGCGATCGAGGTCGAACGGCCGAAGACCGAGGTTCAGACCGACTCCAGCCGCAGCATACTGGTTTTCAACGAGTCGCCCGATCTACCATTCGACCGCTCGGTCAACCCCTACCGGGGCTGCGAGCATGGATGCATATACTGTTTCGCGCGCCCCACGCACGCCTACCTGGGATTGTCCCCGGGAATGGACTTCGAGACCCGCATTTTCAGCAAGCCCAATGCCGCGAGTTTGCTCGATCAAGCCTTGCGTAAACCCGGCTACCAGTGCCAGCCGCTGGCCCTCGGAGTCAACACCGACGCCTATCAACCCGCGGAACGTAAACTGCAGATAACGCGTTCGCTGCTCGGCGTATTGCACCAGTTCGTTCATCCGGTTTCGATTATCACCAAATCCGCGCTGATCGAGCGCGACATCGACATCTTGCGCGAGCTCGCGGCGCAGCAGCTGGTCTCGGTATACATCAGCGTGACGACCCTGGAGGCGGAGCTGGCGCGCAAACTGGAGCCACGGGCGGCGGCTCCGCATCGGCGCCTGCAAACCATCCGCCGCCTGGCGGACGCCGGCATCCCGGTAGCGGCACTGCTGGCGCCGGTAATTCCGGTGCTGACCGATCCCGAAATGGACAGCATCCTCGCCGCGGTCAAGGACGCCGGGGCGACTTCGGCCGGCTACATCCTGCTGCGCCTGCCGCTCGAGGTCAGCGAACTGTTTCAACAGTGGCTGGCCGCACACTATCCGCTAAAGGCCGAGCACGTGATGAAGCGCGTGCGCGATACCCGCGCCGGCAAAGACTACGACAGCCGCTTCGGCAGCCGCTTGTGCGGCACCGGCGCTTTCGCCGAGGTCATCGCGCGACGTTTCCAGCTGGCCTGCCAGCGGCTCGAGCTGAAACCGCGCGAATACGCGCTGGACTGCAGCTCGTTTCGCGTCCCCGCGCGCAGTGGCGATCAACTCGATCTATTCTGAAATAGCAGGCTGCGACTATCGAAGGTCGATCCATTCGCGCTATTTCGTTCATGGTTTCCTCGCGGGTTCGTTGCCGCAACAGGAATCCACCAGTAAACTGAACGCCATTGATAGCGCGGCAACCAAAATGGGGATTTTTTATGAGCGGATCGGATAACTACAACCAGCCACTGGGCGGCAACGACATGCCGCGCTTCGCGGGCCCGGGCACGATGATGCGCCTGCCTTCACAACCGAGCGCCGACGGGCTGGACGCCTGCTTTGTCGGCGTACCGTTCGACCTCGGCACCAGCAACCGCAGCGGCGCGCGCTTTGGGCCGCGCGCGATCCGCGCCGAATCGACGATGATCAGGCCTTACAACATGTGGACCAGGATCTCGCCTTTCGATTCGATGCAGATCGCCGATATCGGCGACGTCGCGATCAATACCTTCAACCTGCAGAAATCGGTGGCTATCATCGAGAGCGCCTACGATCAGATCGCCGCCTCCGGCGCGGCGCCTTTTACCCTCGGTGGCGATCACACCATCGTGCTGCCGATACTGCGCGCGCTGGCAAAGAAGCACGGACCGCTGGGCGTGGTGCACGTCGATGCACACGCCGATGTGAACGACCACATGTTCGGCGAAAAGATTGCCCACGGCACGCCGTTTCGACGCCTGGTCGAAGAGAAACTGGTGGAGCCGAAGCGCGTGGTACAGATCGGACTGCGCACCACGGGCTATGCGGCCGATGACTTCGACTGGCCCAGGCAACAGGGTTTTCGCGTGGTGCAGGCGGAAGAATGCTGGCACAGGTCGTTGACCCCGTTGATGCAGGAAGTCAGGGATCAACTGGGCGCAGGCCCGGTATACATATCCTTCGATATCGATGGGCTCGATCCTGCCTACGCTCCCGGTACCGGCACCCTGGAACCGGGTGGCCTGACCTCGGCGCAGGCCTTTGAGATCGTGCGCGGCTGCCGCGGCCTCGACATCATCGGCGGCGACCTGGTGGAAGTGTCCCCGGCCTACGACCACGGCGGCATCACCGCCACCCTGGCGGCAAATCTGCTCTACGAGATGTTGTGCGCGCACCCGGCCGCGCTACAGCGCAATGACTGAGCCCTGTCGGTCCGGCTACAGTTCGCGACGCGCTGCGCGCATGACGTCATTCGACTGCGAGTAAAGTTGTGCCAATAGTGAAACGAAACGAACTCCGCCGCCGCAGAGTTCCTGCGCGGCCGCCCCCGGCACAACCGGGAAACACATTAGCGCTTATCATTACGCGGGGGAAATATAGGCCTGCCCCGGTAATTTTGGTATAGTGCCGCCCGCCCTGCCGACACTCGGTTATGGAATGTATGCCCCATTGGTACCCGATCAGTCTGCATCCTCACCTGTTTCGTTATCGGGTGATGTACACAATTATCGATCAACTTAAGCTTTAGACTCAGTCCTTAAAGTTCACATGAATTCACCGCAAGCTCCAAGATCGAACGATTCAACAGTGCTTGCTCTTCTATCTCCCGAATCAGCAACCCGGAATAAATCCCGCTCACAATGAACCTGCATCTCAGCGTAGTAATTCCATTTTTCAACGAAGCGGAATGCCTGGAAGACGTTTGCATGGAAGTCAAATCCGTACTGGCAAACCTGCCGGGCGATAACTGGCAACTGGTCATGGTGGACGACGGTTCAAGCGATGCAACCGCTGGGATTATCGACCGGCTTGCGGCGGAACACCCGCAATTCCTGGCGTTACACCTGACACCCAACAGCGGTCAGTCAGCCGCACTGGAAGCAGGATTTGCCGCTGCCAGCGGAGAGTTGATCGCAACCCTCGACGGAGACGGTCAGAACGATCCGGCCGATCTTCCGGCACTGATGCGGGAAATGGAGCGACTGCGGGTCGATATGATGTGCGGTGTCCGCCAGCGTCGGGCAGATAACTGGGTACGCAGGCTGTCGAGCCGCATCGCCAACAGGGTGCGCTCCGGTTTGCTGCAGGACGGTATCACCGATGTCGGCTGCTCGATCCGGGTTTTTCGACGTTCCTGTCTCGGACGGGTCCGCTTTTTTCGAAATGCCCACCGTTTCTTCCCGGCACTGTTTCAGATCGCTGGATACACTGTCGCGGAAATGCCCGTCAATCACCGGCAACGCCTGCAGGGCGTGAGTAAGTACGGAGGTGGCATACAAAGCCGTCTGTGGGTCGGGCTTGCCGATCTGGCAGGGGTGTACTGGCTGAGAAAGCGGGCCCTGCACTATGACGTTACCAGCAGCGCAAGCCTCGAAGGAAAAACCGGTGACCAAGGAAGCTGAGGGGCCGGTCAGCCGCAACAGGCTCGGCAGAGATTTATTTACCCTGTTGATCGCCGGTATATTCTTCTTTGGCCTGGCGCTGCTGATTCGATACGGCCTGGCTGGCGAAAACCGCCAGTGGCTGAACGACCTGCGCCAATGGCTGCAGGGCTCGGAACTGGGCAGCGGTTTGTGGTCAAGCTCGATTGTTTTTGTCGCCTTAGGCGCTGCAGCAATTAGCGTCGGTGTACCTCGATTGTGGGTAAGCGGTGCGGCCGGAGTGATCTACGGCCTAGTCCTGGGGAGCATACTCGCACTGGTTAGTTCGACAATCGGCGCGGCAATTCTGTTTTTCCTCGGTCGCCGAATATTGGCAGGCCTGGTGGAACGAAGGTTTAGCGGTAAGACGGCCGTGTGGCGAGCGCGGTTTCGCGCTGACGCCTTCTGGTGGGTGCTCTATTGCCGCCTGTTTCCGATGTCCAATGCGACTTTTACCAGCCTGCTGTGTGGAGCCTGTCAGATTCCTGCCACTCCCTATCTGCTTGCCTCGTTTGTTGGATTCGTACCGCTGACCCTGGTTTTCGCCGCGTTCGGTAGCGGTGGGATCAAAGGCGATACTGGTCAAATAATCCTCGGTTTCGGATTCCTGGTTGCCGCCATGACGCTGCGCTACCTGTTCAAAATCATTCGTCCCGCGGCCCAGGTTCCAGATGTCCGTTAGCATTCAGCTCGACATCGCCTGAATCAGGCTTTGCTGGCCTCGCGAAATCAACCGGCTGGTCGGCCGGTGGCTGCCGGATAACAACCTGCGCGATTGGTCACCTGTCAAACACTGCTGCCGGTAACGCTGGAAACATCGACAAGGTACATCTGCCGCAGCTGTTCATGCACCGAGTCGATGCAGACCTCGCGAGCATCGGGACGCCAGCGCGGGTGGAGATCGCAGCGATTGGGCTTGCCGAGATCGGGAGTGGTGTAGAAACTGCCGATATCATAACGCTGGTCGTTGGCAACATCGTACAGAATCAACAGGCGCTCGTTGCTGACAGCATCCGGGTAGGTGTCCGACAGCAACCATTGCCCGTCCGGCGAATAAGTCATGTGGCCGTTTTCGTCCAGGCAGTCTTTACCGATGACTTTTGCCTTTCCCGTTTCGTCATCGTAGAGATGGTAGTGTATCGCGCCCTGGTGCGGCCCCCAGACGATGATCTCATCGTCATTCTTCCACGCCGGATGCGATATCTGGTATTCGGATTTCTCGTAGTCGAAGGTGGCGACCGCGGCGGGGTCGAAGTTATCGGCTAGCTGCGGCAGCGGATGGTCGGTGCATTCCAGCAGTCTCAAGTCACTGCCGTCCGGATTCATGCTGAACAGGCGGTGCAGGAAACAGGTTTCATCCTCGACCCGCTCGGTCCAGCGATGGATGAACAGAACTCGCGACGAGGCGGGGTTGATCTCCAGGTGGGTAACCCAGTGAATCGCCCGCTGCATCGATGCCAGCGGTTGAAACTCGCGCAACTGGCGCAGGCTCAACACTAACTCGACGTCGCCACTATCGATTTGCATGCGAAATATGCCGTCGTCGGACGGTGCATTCGACAGTTCCGGCTCCGCGCCCGTGGCGGCATAGCCGATCGTTGGGTGGGTTACCTGGAAACGTGAATAATCGACGCAAAGCGCGTACTCAGCGTTCGGTGCAACCACGTAAATCGGCAACGGCAGTTCGCGTACCGCACCGCTTCCGATATCGTAAATCGTCGAATAAAAGTCGGGGTAGATCGCATCGCGTACGGGCGCCGATGCCCTGCAATTGTAGATAAGCCGACTTCCACGACCACCCTGCAACCACTGCAGTTGGCTACCCATTTGCCAGTTCCAGGCCCTGGTTTCACCGACGACATGAAAGCGATCGTCATCCTCGAGGTCGAAGTAACCCACCTCCGCGATTTCGCGGCCAGTCAAGTCAGCGGTAAACATGCCGACCTGCTGGGCCAGCAGGAAACGTCCCGACTTATCCCAGGGATGCTTGTTGTAATAGCCAAAAAAATGATGCCTGTCGCCTGCCCCGACGCGGCGCACCGGGCAATAGCGCGCGATCGACTTTAGCGCCGGCACGTTTAGTGATGCAAAATTTTGGAGAGGAAGATTTGCGCCCGTTCGCCGCGTTCACTGTTGAAAAATTCGTCCTTGCTGCAATCTTCCTCGATGCGTCCCTCGTCCATGAAAATAACCTTGTTAGCGACGCGACGCGCGAAGCCCATTTCGTGGGTAACCACCATCATCGTCATGCCGTCCGCGGCGAGTTCGACCATGACGTCGAGCACTTCGTTTATCATCTCCGGGTCGAGCGCCGAGGTCGGCTCGTCGAACAGCATCGCGATCGGGTCCATGGCGAGCGCGCGCGCTATGGCGACCCGTTGCTGCTGCCCGCCCGACAGTTGCGCCGGGTGCTTGTCGGCCTGGTCAGCGAGACCGACTCGCTGCAGCAGGCGCATGGCATTGTCCTGCGCTTCCTCGTCGCCGCGTTGCAACACCTTGAGTTGCGCCAGCTTGATGTTATCCACCACTGAAATATGCGGGAATAATTCGAAGTTCTGAAACACCATGCCGATGCGTGATCTAAGCTGGGGCAAATTGGTATCCTTATCGCCAACCGAGATGTCATCCACGCGAATCTCGCCTTGTTGGAACGGCTCCAGCCCGTTGACACATTTGATCAGGGTCGATTTACCCGAGCCCGATGGACCGCAGACAACGACGACATCGCCCTTGTCGACACTGGTACTGCAATCGTCGAGGACCTGGAAATCCCCGTACCATTTGCTCACATTTTTAAGTTCGATCACTGCGCATACTTCCTCTGCAGACGTCTGATCAGGAGCGAACCGGACAGACAGATAACAAAATAGACCAGGGCTACGGTAGTGAACATCTCCAGTATCCGGTTTTCACGGTTGGCGACGAGATCGGCGCTGACGAGGAAATCCTTGATGCCGACAACGTACACCAGCGAGGTATCCTGAAACAGGATAATCGCCTGCGTCAGCAGAATTGGAATCATGTTCCTGAAGGCCTGCGGCAAGACCACGTAGCGCATATTCTGCGCATAGGTCAGACCGAGCGCCTGGCCGGCGTAAATCTGCCCCTGGCGTACACTCTGGATGCCGGCGCGCATGATTTCGCAATAGTAAGCCGCCTCGAATAAAACGAAGGCGATCAGCACCGAGTAAAATCCGCCAACGGGCCGCCCGACGACGAGCGGAACCAGGAAATAAAACCAGAAGATAACCAGGATCAACGGCATCGAGCGGAAAAAATTGACATAGCTGCCGGCGACAAACGACAAAGGCTTGAATGGTGCGAGCCGAGCCAGGGCCAGCAGCGTGCCGAGCACAAGACCGCCAACGATTGCTATCACGGTGAGAAGCAGCGTGGTTTGCATACCTTCCAGCAGGAAATGCCAATTCTGGAAAATAACGCCGGTATCGAAATCGCCGAACATCCTACTTGGCTCCCAACGAGATCATGCCCGGAATGCGCACCTTGCCTTCGATGAGTCGCATCAGCAACATCACGATCGAGGTGACCAGAATATAGATCAGCGTGGCGGCGGTGAAAGCTTCGAAACCCTGGAAAGTATATTCCTCTATCTGGCGCGCCTGTGCCGTGGTTTCGAGAACGCCGATGGTCAGCGCGACCGAAGAGTTCTTGAAAATCGTCAGAAACTCGCTGGTGAGCGGCGGCACGATGATGCGGTAGCTGACCGGCAACAACACGTAACGGTAAACCTGCGCAGGCGTCAGGCCTATCGCGAGGCCGGCATTGCGCTGCCCCTGACCGATCGCCTCGATACCGGCACGCACCTGTTCGGCAACGCGTGAAGCGGTATACAGACCCAGGCAAACGGCAGCGGTAGTAAAGGCCGGCATGGGCATTTCGCGCTTCACCCACATGCCCGCGTCATCCGGCAGCAGTTCGGGAAACACGAAGTACCACAGGAACATCTGCACCAGCAGCGGAATGTTGCGGAAGACTTCGACATAGCAGGTACCGATACCACGCAACAGCTTGCTGTCGGTGGTGCGCATGATACCGATCACCGAACCCAGCGTGAACGCCAGGGTCCAGGCGGCAAGCGAGACCGCGATGGTCCAGCCAAAGCCGGAGATCAGCCAGCCACCGAAGGGTTCACGGAAAAGTACACCCCAGTCCCAGTTATAATTCATCCAGCATCCTTTGAGCCTGGCACCCGACGATAGCGGGCGCTAAAAGGAATGCCAGACCGGGGCAAATGACCCGGCCTGGCGACGTCGGCCGAACAGGCTTAGTGGGGCAGTGCCTGGATTTCAAATGCCATCTTCAGCGTGTCGCTCATCGGCATGTTGATTTGGGTCGGGCCCGGGTTGAACCACTTGTTGTAGAGCGCCTCCGCTTCGCCGGAACGCATCAGATCGGCCAGCGTGACCTCGCCGAGACGGCGATAAGTAGAATCATCCTTCGGCACCATGATGCCATAAGGGTCATAGCTCAGGAATCGACCGGTGACCTGAAACTCTTCGGGATTTTTCGATTTTGATATCAGGCCGTATAACAGCACGTGGTCCGAAGCATAAGCGTCGGCACGACCCGTTTCGAGTGCCAGCCAGCCCTGCGGATGGTCTTTCACCATGATGGTCTTGATATTGATGCCATTTTGGGCAGCGACTCGCTTGATCGCCTTTTCATTGGTGGTGCCCAGTGAAAGCGCAACAGTCTTACCTTCCAGATCTTCGATCTCGGTGATACCCGAGCCTTTCTTCGACGCAATCTTGGTGCCGGTGATAAAGGTTGTGGGCAGGTAATCGACCTGCTTGCGGCGCGTCAGGTTATGCGTGGTCGAGCCACATTCGAGATCGATGGTGCCATTCGCCATCAACGCGATGCGGGTCTGAGAAGTTACCGGAACCAGGTTGATCTTGAGGTCCGGCATGCCGATTTCCGCCTTGACCGCGTCGATAACCTTCATGCACAGGTCGATCGAGTAGCCCTGCGGCTTGCCGTCATCGCCAATATAGGAAAACGGCACCGATGACTCCCGGTGTCCCATGTTGATGCTGCCACGTTCCTTGATGCGATCGAGCACCGGCGAGCCATCCGCGTAAGACGTGGCGGTCCCGGCGACCAACAGGACTGCGCCCATAGTAATAAGACTGATTCTTGATAACATTGATGTCTCCTGTCCGCCTCTTTAGATGTGCGGAATTGTTATAGGTGATCCGGCCAACCGTAAGCAACTGCGTAGATTGCCGGAATGGTTGATAGTAGCCGATCGATATACCCGGTGCAAATCCCCGTATTGTTCAGGATGATCGGCATCGGTGCGGCAACGACAAGCGCCGATAGCGGGGCAGCTTGCCGCCATGGCTGAAAAAATCCTAGCGCAGAAACTTTTCCTCGTTGGACTTGACCTCGTCCATACCCTGCAGCCGGAAGATCTCGGCGACGGGAACAAGCTCACGGTCTACATTTTGAATGCCGCCGTCGGCGATGATCTGCGCAAATACCTGCTGCATCGCGGTGACCGCGGCGCGCAGCGCATGGTTGCCGTAAATCAGCATCCTCACCTTTTTCAACTGCAGCGCGCGCGCCTCGGTCATCTGCGGATAAGCGGTAGGCACGATGACGATGGGTACATCACCCCGCCAGGCATCGACGAAACTCTCGATTTCGTCTGGCGTTTTCTGCTTAGAATGGATCAGGATCATGTCCGCACCCGCCTCGGCATATTTCTCGGCGCGCTCGAGCGCCAGCGCTTCACCGAGACCCGCAATCAGGGCTTCGTCGCGCGCAATAATCAGGAATCCGGGATCGATACGGGCGTACGTGGCGGCCTCGATTTTCCCCTGGAACTCCTCGATTCTGACCAGTTCCTGGCGACCGCCTGCGACCAGGCTGGTGACCTTGGGGAAGGCTTTGTCTTCGATGACGACGGCTGCGGCACCCGCGGCTTCATACTGTTCGACGGTATGGATAACGTTGATAGCGTTGCCATAACCGGTATCGACATCGGCGACGATCGGCAGCCTGGTGCGCTGCGCGATCGCACGCACGGTCTGCAGATGCTCGTTCATCGACACCAGGCTGACGTCGGGCAGCCCGAGTGATGCCGACAGTTCGAAACCGCTCGCCCAGATCCCGTCGAAACCGGCTTCTTCAGCCAGCATTGCGCTGAGCGGATTATGCGCCGCCATGATACGCGCGAGACCCCGTCGCTGCATGACCTCCTGCAGGGTTTTAGCCGTCGTTCTCATTGGTATCCCGTCTTCGCGATTTACAAACTGATTGCAGGCGGTGGCTGTTGCAGCCGCGCAAACGCATTCTCGGTGCCAACACAGGCGTCGATCATCTCTTCCGCCGCGGTGACGCAGGTGCTTTGCAGGTCTACCGTTTCCCTGCGCATTCTCAGGCCTCAGACAAAACTAAGCAGAGAACAGGCAACCGGTGAGCCATATCCGCAGGGCGATGCGGACGACCCACCGGGGTTATTAGTCCCGGCTTAATCCTGGCAGAGGATGTTCATCTTCATGTGCGCAGTCTTTACGCTAGCTTCGTCCTTGGCCGCCAGTAATTCCTCCTTGGCCTGATGGCATTCACTGGCTTCCTTTACGTGCTCCTGCTTATATTCTTCGGGAACCTCTTTATTGTGGACGCAGTACTCATGGGAAACCCGGCGCATATTATTGGTGCTGCCGCGTTCGACGCCAACACAATCGCCCTCGCGGAAATTCCCACTGTCCATGACGACACGCACCGTGCCGCCGTTAACCAGATCTACCGTGTAAACCAAATCCGTTCCACTGGCTACGGCCCCGCCAACTGCCCCGCCGACGGCGGCACCGCCAAGCGACCGTAATGCTTTATTGGAGCCTGATTTTCCTTTGCCGGAAGCGAGACCGAGCAGGCCGCCGACGATAGCGCCTCCTGCCTTTCCACCGGAGGTATCTTTTTCCTGTTGACCTACCTCTACGATAGTGCCATACGCGACGGCCGAAAGTTTTGCAGCCTGGGCGCTGGCAGCCAGGATCACGCTCGCGATCAACAATCCAGCATATAAAAACTTATGAAACATCAACATCGCTCCTGGGTGTTTGATTTAGTGGGTAGATAGGCCGAAGTATCAAATGTCTCGTTTCCGCTGTCAATAAATGTACAGCTTCATGCCACGCGTCTCGATGGGCACGACGCAAATTCAAAACGCACCGTTGATAGTTTCGAGGGAGAAAAACCGTGCGGAATAAACCACGGCAAAACCGCATGCGTTCCGGGCAGTCTCCTGGGCGAATCCCGAGGAGGAAGCAGGAATTTTAGAGATATGGCAGCGACAGGCGCGCTGCAGCCAGGGTTTTAGCAAAAGATTCTCAACGGCAAACAGAGCGTTTATACTGCCCGCCCCCTATCTGCACACGATGCCCCTGAAAACAGCGGAGACAACGAATGAATCAGGACGATAACCACGCCCAGGGTACAGCCGAATTAAAACGATCCATCGAGATCTTTATTCGCGTGGGACTCATACTGCTACTGCTGCTGTGGGCTTTTCAAATCATCAAACCGTTTATCGACCTGCTGGCCTGGAGCGCCATTCTCGCTATTGCGCTCTACCCCGTGTGCCAGTTTGGCGCTCGACGCATGGGCGGCAAGATGGGCAGAGCCTCGATAGTGCTGACCCTGCTGCTGATCACCCTGATCGTTCTACCGACCGTGCAGTTAGTCATTTCATCTGTCGATAGCGCGAAGGAGGTGGCAGCCGAGCTGCAGGCGGGCACGTTGAAAATCCCGTCGCCGAGTGAAAAGATCAGGTCCCTGCCGCTGTTCGGAGAGGAGATCTATGCCACCTGGGAGGAGGCGTCACAGAACCTGGAAAGCACGGCGCGCAAATTCGAGCGCGAGATCAAATTAGCAGGTGAGAAACTGCTGGGCGTGATCGGCGGTACCGGGCTTACCATCCTCAAATTCAGCTTCGCGATAATTATTGCCGGCGCCTTCATGGCGAAGGCGCCGGCCTGCCATGATTTCACGCTCAGGCTGAGCGAACGACTGGTTGGAAAGGAAGGCGAGCACTACGTCGACCTCGCCAGGGCCACTATTCGCAGCGTGGCGCAGGGTATTCTGGGCATAGCGGCGTTTCAGGCGATTGCGGCGGCCGCGGGAATGGCATTTATGGATATACCCCTGACCGGCATCTGGTCTCTTGGCGTGCTGATGCTGGCGATTGTCCAGTTACCGCCTTTGCTGGTCCTCGGCCCGGTTGCCGCGTACGCGTTTTCGGTCCACGACACTGTATCTGCCAGCATCTTCGCCGTGTACTGTGTCGTCGTCAGTATGAGCGACAGCTTTCTGAAGCCCCTGCTCCTGGGCCGGGGCGTAGACGTGCCCATGCTGGTTATCCTGCTCGGCGCCATCGGTGGAATGATTGTTTCGGGCATTATTGGCCTGTTCGTGGGCGCGGTCGTGCTGGCGCTGGCCTACCAGCTTTTCACCGAGTGGCTGAACCAGAAGTCCAGACAGGAGGAGACCGCTCCGGAAAGCGCAACCTAGTCCCAGCGATATATGCTCACGCATGGTTGACCCGGGTCAAAAACTCCAGCAGCCAGGGGTGCTGCAATAACGCGGTGATGAAATCAGCGGATTCTTTCAGGAGGTTATTGTGAATCTTAAACCCGCACGCGTTTTATCTGCACTGGCGGTCTTGCTCACTGCTCACGCCATGGGCGCGGAAGTTGATCAAGCCCAGCTTGCAAAGGAAGCAATGATTATCGTGCAAGAGTTCGGCGGCCAACTGAAACCCGAGTTGAAACAGGCAATCATGCAAGGTGGTCCGGCGCATGCGATTTCGGTATGCGCGGTAAAAGCGCCTGAAATAGCGCGCAATCTCAGCGCCGATAGCGGGTGGCACGTGAAGCGAGTCAGCCTCAAGGCGCGCAACAATCAGACTGCGATTCCCGACGCCTGGGAGACGAAGGTACTCGAACAATTCGATAAGCGTCGGGCTGAGGGCGAATCCGCGGAGAAAATGACGTTTGCAGAAATCGTCGATGGCAAGTTCCGTTTCATGAAGGCGCAGGGAGTAGAGGCTATTTGCCTGAGTTGCCATGGAGCCGAGATCGACGCGGAAACGGAAGCCGCGCTCAAGCAAAAGTATCCACAGGACAAGGCGCGCGGTTATAGCCTGGGTCAAATTCGCGGAGCCTTCAGCCTGGCTAAAAACCTGTAGCTAAATATCCAGGGGCCGGGCGGCCCGGACCATCCAGTTTAGTGACTACCCTGGCGACACGCGCCTGGCCGTTTACCGGCGTCAATTCCTCTGGCTTCGCAATTGCCGATCGAAGGGCCGAGTACCTGCCATAATTCCCGTTGATAAACCGGAAAATTATGGGCTATAGTCAGAGAACGTCTTTTTCAATACCTGAAGAAAGACCTGTGGTACGAAGTTCGGAGGTGTCCATGCGTTTTGAATCGCAGCAACTGCCCATTACGGAAACATCGCTTTCCAGCTACTTCAGCAAGCGTCTGAATCGCTACGCCCGACGTTTTCGCCCACCACCCCATGAAGACACCTGCTGGTACCTCGGCAGCCTGCTGGAACGCTTCGGCCGCAGTGAGCAGCTGTTTGCCTACCAGGACGAGCGCCTGATGCTCAGGCCGCTGGCGCTGTTGTACGCCGATGCTGTCGCGGCGACTAACGATCGCGAGCGCTGCCTGATGCTGCAGCAACTGGGCGATATGGCGCTGTTTCTTGGCGCCCTGTTCCCGGAACGATTTTCGCGCCGCGGGCTGCAACAGGACTATTTCGTTGGCATGGGCGGCAGCGCCTACGACTATCTTGCCGATAACGCCCGCTGTAACCGGCACATCTTCGCCGAACTGGCGCAGACCTTTACGCGCATGCTGGAAATGGTGGCGAATGCCTGCTCGCACACGCAACGCATGACTACCGAGGGGGTACTGGCATTATACCAGCGCTGGCTGACCTCCCGCGACCCGGTTATCGCCAGCCAGTTACAGGCATTGGGCATCAATCTGGAAGGGAATGAGAACCTGCAGTGAACCTCAAGCCGTTGTGCTCGAGGTGTCGGCGTAAATCGATCTTTAGTTTTGCTCAGCAGGTCCGCTGAAGAAACCTGTGCGAATCCGGCTTTGGGGAAATTTTCGCGGAGGAAAAACCCATGGACGCGTGCCGCCAGGACGACCGGCCACCCGATTAAAAGCCAGAATTACGATTCCTTTAAACCAGTCACTTATCCCAACCCTATCGGTGAAAAACCATCACTGTTTACAGTAGGGCAGCAACTTGTAGTTACACTCTCAGGCAAAGTTGAATGCCATCGTTCGTCCACTTAACCAGCGACCCCGTTACACACCAGGGTAAAAGACACCGGCAGAGCACTTTAACGCATGTGCCACATCGATCGGTTGAATCCACAGACGAATTGAGACACTTACTTTGCTCGCGGCATTCCATGAGATCAGGATTACATATTGAAAACTCCAGGTAGGGGTCCGACAATGAGATATGCCGCAGCACCTCTATGATGAAGCCACATTATTATTGTTACGCGAACGTGTTGGCAGGGTACATCTCCAGCAACGCCTCGGTATAGAACGTGACTATGAACACAAGATATTCGGCCAGGGGCGCAATCTGTTTCATATCGAGAACTGGTATTCCGGTCGTTGGATCATTCGTAACAGCCTGCGGCTCGCGCTGTTGCACGGACTTGGGCGCCGAAACGCACGCAAGCTGGCAGTTCGTCATAACCGCTTAACGGTTAGCGGCCTGCCCGCCGCATTCAACGATTACACTATTTTACAGATATCCGACCTGCACATTGATATGGCGCCCGATTTTCCTGATGTCCTGGTCGAGGCCTTGCGTCAGGTGGAATATGACCTGTGTGTCCTGACCGGTGATTTCAGAGCGGAAACCTATGGTCCCTATGATAAAACGCTGGAAGCGATGCAGCAGGTATGCAACCACCTGCAAGGTGACGTGTATGGGGTTCTGGGCAATCACGATACCATCTGTATGGTGCCCGGCCTGGAGTCGATGGGGGTGAACATGCTGTTGAACGAACAGGTGGCCCTGCAGCGCGGTGACGATACGATCTACCTGGCTGGAATCGACGATCCACATTACTATCGCGCCGACAATCTGGAGAAGGCGGCGGATTCTATACCTGACGATGCGGTTTCGATCCTGCTGGCGCATTCACCCGAGATTTACCGGCACGCCTCGCATGCAGATTTCAATCTGCTACTTTGTGGCCATACTCACGGGGGGCAGATCTGCTTGCCTGGCGGTATTCCGATCATGTGCAATGCGAACTGTCCGCGGGCATTGTGTAAGGGCGCGTGGAATTATCGAGGGATGGCAGGATATACCTCGGTCGGGTCCGGTGCCTGCATAGTCGATGTCAGGATCAACTGTCCTCCGGAGATAACCCTGCATCATCTTCAATGTGCCTGACCGGATCGATAGAGCCCGAACAAGATCAGGTCGGCAAAGGTAAAAATTGCAACCGCGGCCAGTATTTCTGCTGAAGTCCCACCCAAAATCGGTTGCATGAACCAAAGTGGCAGCAACGATTCCGGTAATTGATCGAGCATTGGTGCGGAGCGGCTGGAAGCGATTCCAAGCCTCCGTTTTATAAAACTGGAACAGATATCTCCCAGCATCGCCAGGCTGGCGAAACCCGCGCCAACCAGCGGCGAAAATCCCAGCAAAAACGCTAGTAGCGAGGTTGCCAGCAGTGAGGCTAGCAGGCCTCGGATTGTCTTGGATGGACCCAGTAAGGGGCGTTGGTCAGGTAACCTGAGACCGCCATCGAGAGAAGCGTTCCAGCGTTTTCCCAGCATCAGGCTGATGACCACCGGCGCCGCGTTGGCGGTAATGACTAGCAGTACCAGAATAACAACTTGAGAGGCGTTCATGCTGTCTTGACAGACCCGGTGGACAAGGATTTTAGTCTACTAGGTCTTCAGGCAAGATACGACACAGGATGGTTAAGCCAATGCTAAGCGCATGCTTTATTGCTGGGTTGCCCGGCAAAGCAATAAGTTGGCTCGTGGTTCTGCTCCTTAACCTTACGCAGATGCCCGGCGGCGCAACTGATCATCTTCTCGGCAGAAAGCCTGCCTCCAATTTGCACAGTTCAATCGCCGAGAACAACCCGACTCAAATACCAGTCATCCAGCGATTAATCCGTATCCACGAGGGGGCTAGAAGTCAATCTGCGTCGTCTGGCCGTCGATCACTGTCGCGGTCTCTGTGGCTGGAGTAAAGCTAAGCTCGTCATCCTGATCCGGATCATCTGCGGGTTCGTCGAACGTCACACCGCCATCCTGGGACACCCCACTGGCACAGACAAAGGCTACCGTGTAATCGCCCGGCAGCAGAAAATCGACGTGATAGGAGAAGGCGGACGGGCTGCCATCGGCTTCAACGAGCGTCGAGGTCAGCGGATCTCCCGGGTCACGATCGATATCGTCAGGGGTAACTCCTGCCCCGGAGAATACATAGATCGAGCCGCCCAGGCATTCAGTAGTCATCAGGGCGGCACTGACTTCACCCGCGATGGCCCCGTAAACATTCTCTACCATCCGCAACGTCGGTTTTAGCCTGTAGCTCGGCGGCACGGTGCTGTGGACTTCGACAATAGACTTGCGCACGTCAAAATCGATGTATACCCTTGCTTCACCATCTTCCGGTACCAGGAATCCTCGATTGAGTTTGAGGCCGGTCTGGCTGCCGCTCGACACGGTCAGGGGAAAAGTACCCGTCGAAAGAACGATCTCACCCGCCTCGTCTGCCAATATCAGGCGAACCCAGTTCACCTCCCCTGCCGGGATTTCAACACCATCCAGCAGTAAGGCACTGACACCGGCAGTTTGCTTCAACAGGTCGATTTCCCTGATGTAGGGAGCGCTCTCGGCACACTCATTGTCCTCAACCACCGGCGGATTATTAACGCGGTCTATCGGATCCTCGCAGAAATAGAAGCTCAAGGCAGAGCCGCCGGCTGGCTTGACCTCGGCGCCGAGAAAATTAACGGTCACGGACTGCGCATCATGGATTGGTGCATCGGTGATCGAAATCGACAATTTACCCGTGCCACCTCCGCCATCCCCGCTATCACCGCCGCCGCCACAGGCCGCCAGCATCACGCACAGCGAGGCAATCGCGCCCAATTCAGAAAGACTTCCTTTACCCATGTCCACAACCTCAGGTTAGCTTTGGCTCTACGTTAGCCGAATCGCATAATGGGAATTACATCCCACGACGGAAACCGACATATTAAGGGAAATAGAAGACCGGGAAATGTGCATTATTTAACAGGAACGTTTCGAATCGGCACGCCTTCGTGCCCGACCTGGATACTTGGCTCGCTGCCTGCGATCTCGCGCTCGTGCAGGGCGGACTGTCGACAACGATGGAACTCGCCGCGGCCGGAACGCCGTTTCTGTATTTTTCACTCGGAAACCATTTCGAACAGAACTTTCACGTCGCCCACCGGCTGGACCAGTACGAGGCTGGACGCAAGATGATCTTTGCGGAAAGTGAGGCGGATATCATTGCCGCAGCAATGGTCGACGAGCTGACTAAATCTCATCGTTTCCTGCCGGTTGAAGCTAACGGTGCGAATCGGGCTGCATCCATGCTCGCAGAACTTTTGTAGGTGCCCGGTTAAATTTTCAAACGAAATCCTGAAGGTTACCGCGAGATCGAATCCACGGGGCGCACGCTTTGCCACTGGTGGCGACTGATTCGGCCGGCTGAGAAGCAACCCGGAAATAAGGCAATGACCGAGCCCGTTACATCGTGAGGATTCTAGTTACTTGGTGAAGCCGGGTATATCGACGTTGACGAATATACTGGTAACGAATTGAAATGCAGGGAAAAAATGGTGGGGCGTGGGCGGCTCGAACGCCCGACCACCTGATTAAAAGTCAGATGCTCTACCAACTGAGCTAACGCCCCCCGGAAAGGTCTGGAATCATACCTGACCGCAGATCGATTTCAAGCAAATTCCCGAATATATGTGGGTTAACCCGCATATCTTACCGGTTTACGTAACGAGGGCGTCGCAAAGACGCTGTGGCGCGCCGCACGGACCAGAGGTCCGCGCCGGCGTAGTTTACACTACGTTTAGCGGGCCGCCGGGAGTACGGTGCGTCACAGTGCGCTTTGCGTCGCTCGCAGCAGGAAATCGGTGAGGTATGCGGGCTAGAATACCAGCGGCAATGCTGCGCAACCCGCTGCACCTGCTGTCGCTCGGTTTTGGCTCGGGGCTGTCACCGTTTGCGCCCGGCACCTGCGGTACCCTTGTCGCGGTGCCGCTTTACCTGCTGCTGGTGCAGCTTCCGTTGACTTACTACCTGATGGCGCTGCTGCTTGCGCTTATTGCCGGTGTATACCTCTGTGCTTATACCAGCGCCGCGCTCGGCGTGCACGATCACGGGGGAATCGTCTGGGACGAGTTTGTCGGTTTCTGGATAACGATGATTGCGGTGCCGACGAGCTGGCAGTGGATTCTGGCTGGTTTTGTGCTATTTAGATTGTTCGATATCGTAAAACCATGGCCGGTAAAAGTGGCGGATGCAAAAATGAAAGGTGGATTTGGAATCATGTTCGATGACGTGCTGGCAGGCCTCTACGCGCTCGCCGTCCTGCAAATAACCTTGTATTTGACGGCATCGGCATGATACGGCTGCAAAGTCTTTCAATCCTGCTGGTGCTGTTCGCGGCACTGGGCGTCGCGGCCGACGAAGCGCAGGTCAAGGTCATCGCCCTGTTCGCCAACAAGGCCCTGCTGCAGGTGGGCAATCAGCAAAAGGTCGTCAGCAAGGGGGAAACCTTCGAGGGCGTTTTGCTGCAGTCTGCCAGCGGTCGTGGAGCGGTCGTGGTCATCGACGGCAAAGCCGTGGAAGTTGGCCTTAACCAGTCGATAGGCAGCAACTACAAGAAGCGTGAACTCACCCGCATGACCATCGCCCCCGACTCCCGTGGCATGTACTATGCCGCCGGCACCATCAACGGCGTGCATACCAGTTTTCTCGTCGATACCGGTGCTACCCATGTCACCATGAGTGGCGCAAAAGCCAGTGCTCTCAATATCGATTATCGCAAAGGGATGGCTACCCAGGCTCAGACCGCAGCGGCTGTCGTGCCCGTATGGCGAATTCAACTGGACTCGGTCAGTATCGGTACGATCAAGCTCAGCCATGTTACTGCCATGGTGATCGAGGGTAATCATCCCGCTGACGTGCTGCTCGGCAACTCGTTTCTGAATCGCACCGACCTGCAGAGAGCCGGCGCTACACTGGAAATCACCCAGCGCCATTAAGCCGCATTCCTCACCGATTTCCTGCTGCGGCGCTCCCGCGGCGAAAACTGGTGAGAAATGCGGGTTAAAGCCAACTTTTTCGCAGGCCCGAGGGCTATTAATCGGGTAGAATACGGCGCTTCGCTATATCCGTTCGAGATCAATGATTAAAACCCGTTTTGCCCCGAGTCCAACCGGTGTGCTGCACGTTGGTGGTGCGCGCACCGCCCTGTTCTGCTGGCTCTACAGCAAGCAGAAAAAAGGCAGGTTCGTGCTGCGTATCGAGGACACCGATCTCGAGCGTTCGACAGAGCAATCGGTCAAGGCCATTCTGGATGCAATGGAATGGCTAGGGCTCGATTACGACGAAGGCCCCTACTACCAGACACAGCGCTTCGAGCGCTATAGCGCCGCGATTCGACAGCTGGTCGAGCAGGGAGATGCATACTACTGCCAGTGTTCGCGCGAACGCCTCGAGGGGTTGCGCGCGCAGCAGATGGCCGATCGGCAAAAACCGCGTTATGACGGGCGCTGCCGTGACCTCGGGCTCGAGCCGCAAGTCGATGTGCCGATGGTGATCCGTTTCCGTAATCCGCAACAGGGCGTCGTCAGCTTCAAGGATCACGTCAAGGGTGAGGTCAACGTCAGCAATAGCGAGCTCGATGATTTGATCATCGAGCGCAGCGATGGCAGCCCGACCTATAACCTGTCGGTAGTGGTCGACGACATGGACATGGCCATAACCCACGTGCTGCGCGGCGACGACCACGTCAACAATACCCCCCGGCAGGTAAATATCCTGCGTGCGCTCGGCGCCTCGGTGCCCGAATATGCGCACGTGCCGATGATTCTCGGTGACGACGGCAAACGCCTGTCGAAACGCCACGGCGCGGTTGGCGTGATGGAATACTTCGAGGCCGGCTATCTGCCCGAGGCCATGCTCAATTACCTGGTTCGCCTGGGCTGGTCGCACGGAGATCAGGAAATATTCTCGCGTGCTGAAATGATCGAATTGTTTTCGCTGGACGGCTTGAACAAGTCGGCCTCGACATTCAATACCGGGAAACTCAACTGGATCAACCAGCAGTACCTGATGAGCATGCCGCTGGACAATATTATCCGGCTGGTCGAGCAGCGCCTGCAGCGGCTCGGAATCAGTTATGACGCAACCACCGATTTGTCCGCGCTAGTCGATTTGTATCGTCAGCGATCGTCGACGATCAACGAACTGGTCGACAGCATCCTCTATATTTTCCAGGATTTCGAGCAATACGATGAAAAGGCAGCCGCCAAGGTGCTCAAGCCACAGGCGCTATTGCCATTACAGCGTTTGCGCGAGCAGTTCGGGGCGCTTGGCAACTGGACTGCGGGCGACATTCATGGGGTGATCGAAGCGACTACCCGGGAGCTCGAGGTGGGCATGGGCAAGGTCGGCCAACCGCTGCGCGTGGCGATCACCGGAGGTTCGTTTTCGCCGCCGATCGACCAGACCGCAGAGTTGCTGGGAAGGGATCGCTGCCTGGCTCGCCTCGATCGCGCAATCGAATACATTGGCGCAATAAAAACGGGCTAATTCCTTATATTTTTCAGTGACATGCTATATATAGTGCGTGGCATTCGAGCGAGGCATGATAGACTCGGCCCGGTGAAAAATCAGTTCTCGAAGCGGGCTCGATCTGTGCATCTTATGGGGCGCGTAAAATCAGTCGATCTGGAATTCGAAGGATAAACTGGACAGGTAATCCCACAAACCATGAAGGGAAACAGGTAGCAGTGCGAAAGACGATCAATTGTGTAGTGATGTTCGCCGACGTGGCGGGCAGTACCTCCATGTATGAAAACATGGGTGACGATCTGGCCAGGGAGCGGCTTTCCAGGGCCTTGAGTGCCCTGATTGCCATTTCAGGCCGGTTTGGCGGCAAGCTGGTGAAGACCATCGGTGATGAAATCCTGGTTTATTTCACCGATGTCGATCAGGCGGTATATGCGGCCAAAGCGATACAGGAGACCATGGAGGATGATCGCTCCCCGGAAACCATCGGTGTCTCCATCCGCATCGGCATGCAATACGGCAGCACCATTCTGGAAAACGACGATGTTTTTGGCGATACCGTAAACGTCGCCGCGCGGGTTGTCAGCATGGCCAAAGCCCGCCAGATTCTGTGCACCCAGGAAATCGCTTTTCTGGTCAAGAGCGCTGAGCTGTCCAATAGCATGCGCCCGCACGATCGTTTGCGTGTCAAAGGCAAGAGCGATCACCTCGACGTTTACCTGGTGGCCTGGGAAGAGGAAGCCGATCTGACGAACATGGCGACCACAAGCAGTTTCACCAACCCGTCGCGCAACGATCAGGTGCAGAAACTCACGCTTACCTATCGAAACGAGCCCTATAATATCCCGGTCGATACGTCTTCCTACATTATCGGGCGCGGCAAGGATTGTGATCTGATCATCAAGGGCGATCTGATTTCACGTTACCATTCCAAGCTGGAACACCGTCGCGGCAAGTTCATTATCAGCGACCAGAGCACCAACGGTACCTTCATCCGAACCAGTGGCGGGCAGATGATTTTTCTGCGCCGCGAAGAATTTGCGCTGTTTGGTTCGGGCTACATCAGCCTTGGCAAGAAAGTCGACCCTACCGATTCCAACATCATTCATTTTCTCTGCGAATAAAGCGTTATAATTGCGGTTTTCGATAGCGGAGAGAACGCTATGACCCCGGGAAGCAACAGTTTCGGTACGCAGACGACACTCGACGTAGGCGGTAAGCAATACCTCTATTACAGCCTCGACAAACTGGCGCAACAGGATCTCGAAGCGATTAACAGGCTGCCTTACTCGCTGAAGATATTGCTGGAAAACGTGTTGCGTCACGAACGCGGCGGTGACGATGCCATCGGCGACGTCAAGGCGTTTGCCGCGTGGCTCGATACCCACAGCTCGCAGCGCGAAATCGCGTTTCGCCCCGCACGGGTATTGATGCAGGATTTTACCGGGGTTCCGGCAGTGGTCGATCTCGCTGCGATGCGCGACGCTGCCAGCGATCAACCGGATCGAATCAACCCGCAGATTCCGGTCGACCTGGTCATCGATCACTCGGTCATGGTGGATGAGTTTGCCAGCAGCAAGGCTTTCGCCGCCAATGTCGCGCTGGAAATTTCGCGCAACGACGAAC